>ENA-OPYX01000538-OPYX01000538.1-human-gut-metagenome-genome-assembly--contig:-NODE-538-length-22100-cov-4.780139_pt1 | contig 22100 bp, 18 predicted proteins | sample MGYA00242639_ERZ504486 | MGnify/ENA primary metagenome ERZ504486 (study PRJEB26092, sample SAMD00036296) | human gut metagenome | host: Homo sapiens | study: EMG produced TPA metagenomics assembly of... | reverse complement strand
ATCAGTAATTGTACCATTGGTAGTACCTTTCTCTAAATACTGGCACAATACGTTCCCTACCGGATCTTTAATCGTACCTGATACGGATTGTTCTGTTGCTGGACAGTTTGTACGGCAGTTTACAATTTTCTTCGGCCATCACACTGAACGGCTGAGTCGCAACGAAACCTGTTGCAAAGCAATAAGGCTGTCAAAGCCTTTTCGATTTTTTTTAAGAACGAGTTTGATTTCATCGTTTTTCTTTTATTAGATTATTACAAGGTGATTAATTATTCACTTTATCACTAGAAGATTTTTTTCCTAAAAGACATCCTCTTCGATAAAATTGGTTAACTTTATGTCTTCATAAGCATCAAACGGGTTTATTTTTCTTCTGCAAATATAAAAGGTGTTATCAAACACAAATGAATAAAAACCGTTCACGAAACATAGAAAAATCGTTCATAACGAGTTTTTAGTTGTCGTATGCTGAATATGTCATGTACATTAACAGAAATATTTTAGAAAATACTATATATTTGTACTCATAAAAGTACCTTTATATGAAACACACATATTCATTTTCAATCTCATTATTATTAAGTTTTATTTATCTGTTCCATGCATCTGCACAACCTTATGTTATCAAACGCCTAGGAGTGGAAGACGGTATGTCCAGCAATTATGTAGTCAGATGGTCACTCAAGATAAAAAGGGTTACTTATGGATAGCAACCGAATCTGGTCTTAAACAGGTTTGATGGACGTCAATTCAACATCTATACCAAGAATAATTCAGGATTGAGTGGTAACGAACTGAATGTCGTACTTGCAGACCCTATGAAAACAAAGTCTGGATAGGCACACAACGAGATGGACTTTGTTATTTTGATTATGAAACAGAAACCATATCACGCATTCCTGCCACGGGCAATTATATGCTCAGTAATGATATCACAGACTTATCTGTTGCTGCCGACAGCGGCTTATGGATCACACATTATCATTTCGGAGTTGATTACTATGATCGGAAAACCAAACTGTTTACCCCCTATTCTTCTAAGAATGTAAAAGGTCTGGAAGGTAATAACTGGGTATCAAAAGAAGACGGTAACGGCAATCTGTACATTGGCCATCATCTCAGAGGATTAAGCATTGTATCCCTTAAAGACCGTACTGCAAAAAATTATCAGCATGACCCCAATAATCCTTATAGCATTCCCGATAATGAAGTACGCGCTCTATGCATAGACAAGAATAAGAATGTATGGGTAGGCACCAACAACGGTCTGGCACTTTTCAATCCGCAAAGCGAAAAATTCATCACATTCAAACACATAGAAGGAAATGAAAACTCATTATTGTCAGATCAGATTCTTGATATCAAACAAATGAAAGACGGCACTCTATGGATATGTACCAACATGGGAGGAGTGAGTATTCTCAATCTCAGGGAAAATACATTTATATCTCCAGAAAAGATTACATTCTCCAATATTACGGTAACGAATGACAACCATGGATTATCCGGACCCAATGCACGAAGCATCATACAAGATTCATTCGGAAATATTTGGATTGGCAACTACCGCGGTGGAGTGGATTTTATCAGTTATGCACAGCCATTATTCAACACCATTGCCTATACTATTGAAAAACAAGGTAAGATCAATAATAAACAAGTATGGGGATTATGGGCAGATAATCACCAAATATGGCTGGGAGGAGAAGGTGAATTAGGAATTTATGAAAAAGGAAAGAAAACCAAAAACTTCTCTTTACACGAATGCCGGCTGCACCCACAAACACATATCAATGTGATTTACCAAGACAAACAAGAACGACTGTGGCTAGGCACTTATAAAAATGGCATATTGCTTTATACTCCCAAAGACGGACGTATCACCCGCATAGGAGATAAAGGCTCGGAGTTCCTCGATATCTGCTCCTTCAGTGAGGATATAAACGGCAAGATATGGATAGGTACCCAAACGGGAATTTATTCTTATTTTAATAACCAATTGTCGTACGAGAAAGAATTAAACGCCCAGTTACCCGATATTATGGTACACGGTATCATACGGGACAAAAACGGGAAATTATGGGTAGGAACATTCGGCAAAGGAGTATGTGTGTTTGATGAAGATGATAAAAAGCTTTATAATTTCACAACAGACCATTCATTTCCATCCAATGCCGTGAATTATATGATGGAAGATTCTCGCAAACGCATTCTTGTTGCCACCCGGGAAGGTATTATTATTTTTAAAGATGTAAGTCAACCTAATGTCTTTGTGTCATTCGGTGCAAAGGAAGGTTTGGAAAACACACAGGTACGTGCCATACAGGAAGACCATGACGGCTATATATGGATAAGCACCAATGGTGGCATTTCTCGTCTAGATGAAAAAAACAAAAGATTCTACAATTATAATTATCATGACGGTATACCTATGGGTGATTTCATGGATGGTTCCACTTGCATCACTCCAGACGGTACTCTGTTTTTCGGCTCCCAAAACGGGGCATGTTATTTCAATCCGCGTGAACTATCATCACCACGCGAAGTTTCCCCTGTTACCATCACCCAATTCTTTATCTATAATAAACAGACAGAAAGCAGGGATACCCGGTTACCGGTTCCAATCAGTAACAGAATTGTTGAGCTACCTTATAATCAAAACACTTTCAACATATCTTTCAATGTGTTGGATTATACACAAAGTTCACAAGTAGAATTTTCATATATGCTGGAAGGACTTGAGAATGCATGGTACAGCACCCAAGGAGATAATCAGGTCACCTTCCGTAACATACCGCACGGCAACTATGTGTTTAAAGTGAAAACCCGATTTCGCAATCAGGAATGGAACGAGAATGCAGCACAACTGACAGTGGTAATTGCTCCTCCCCTTTGGCTTACCTGGTATGCCAAATTGGGTTATGTCATATTGTTTATCTTCGCATTATATGCATTGCTCCGTTTTTATAAACGTAAACTGGACTTAGAGAGTTCACTGGAAGTGGAGCGCAAGCAAAGTCTGAACAAACAAGAACTGAATGAAGAACGCCTGCGCTTCTACACCAACATCACCCATGAACTGCGTACTCCGCTCACGCTGATTCTAGGTCCATTGGAAGACCTGTTGAGTGATGCCACCCTGTCTCCCAAACACGCCAACAAAATCAGCATCATTCATGATAGCGCCACCCGTCTGCTGAATCTGATAAACCGCATACTGGAATTCCGCAAGACCGAGACCCAGAACCGTAAATTATCTGTGGCCAAGGGAGATCTGGGACAATTGGTACAGGAAGTGGGATTACGTTACAAAGAGCTGAATCCCAATAACAAAGTAAATTATCATATTCATATCGAAACAGAAGATACGGAAATCTTCTATGACGCGGACATGATCACCATCATACTGGACAACCTGATGAGCAATGCCGCCAAATATACTTCCGAGGGAGATATCACCTTATCACTCCGTTCAGTAGAAGAGAACCAGATAAAATACACGGAAATCAGTGTCAGTGATACCGGTCATGGCATTGACGCCGAAGCGTTACCACACATTTTCGATCGCTATTATCAGGCAAAAAGCAAATATCAGGCATCGGGTTCGGGAATCGGGCTCGCTCTGGTCAAAGGTTTGAGTGAGTTACACGAAGGAATCCTGAAAGTAGAAAGCACAGTGGATACGGGAACCACATTCACGCTGCGCCTGCTCACCGAGAATACGTATCCCAACGCTATCCATGCCCAACATGATATGGAAAAGAAGCCGATGGATGCAGAGGAAACCACCATTACCGATACACCAACCGAAAATCATCCCATTGTACTGGTGGTAGAGGACAATGCCGACATACGGGAATACATCCGGAGCTCTTTTACAGATATCTATGAAGTAATCACTGCCAAGGATGGCAAAGAAGGCTGGGAACTGGCACAGGCACGAATTCCCAACATCATTGTCAGTGATATCATGATGCCGGTCATGGACGGTATCGAACTTTGCAAGCGAATAAAAGAGGATATGCGCACCAGCCATATCCCTGTAATCTTACTGACGGCTAAAGATTCTTTACAAGACAAGGAAGAAGGATATGCATCCGGAGCAGATTCCTATCTTACCAAACCGTTCAGTGCCAAGTTACTGCACAGTCGCATCAACAATCTGTTGGAAACCCGTAAGAAAATAGCCTCTTTGCTGGCACTGGCCGATATACAGCCCAAACAGGAAAGTGCCGTGAGTTCGTTAAACAAACTGGATAATGAATTCTTGCAGAAAATCACGCAAATAATCGAAGAGAATCTAGAAATGGAAAAGATGGATATCGCTTTCATTGCCGACAAGATGTGCATGAGTCACTCTACCCTTTACCGCAAGATAAAAGGACTGACAGATATGTCCGCCAACGAATTTATCCGTAAGGTAAAAATGCGCAAGGGAGTGGAACTGCTGATGTCCGGACAATATACTATTTCAGAAATAGCCTATATGATAGGATTCAGCAGTGTGGCCTATTTCCGCCAATGTTTCAAGGACGAATACGGAATGTCGCCTTCGGATTATGTGAAACAGAAACAGTAGACTCCCTGGCGGATTCTGATCATTGCTTGGTATCATCCTGAGCAGTTCTTCTTTAGAGTTTTATATTTCTGCTACCACCCTTCCTGCTGAAATGCCGATGAAAAGTGGTAGCAGTGGAGCAACAATATAAAGCTCGTTTGTTGTAGAACTCTTGGATCAAGTTATAACTGTCACAATCGAATTCAAGTCCAGCCTGAACATTCTGTTTCTATTTTTCTTCCAAAGAAAGCAGTATCCCGATCACTTCCGCATAATTCTTTCTACCGGAAGGAATGTTGTTACCCTTTAAAAACAGGTTATAAATTTTATTCTGCACTTCACCCAACAGGGTACTATAACGCTCATGCCAATACATACGTTTATATTCATAATCCTTCACCACTTCGGGACGGATCGTCTTAATCCATTCACGGAATTCCTCTTCCGTCAACACAGAAGATGCATTGACCAGCACATAGGGCAACAGACCGAAATAGGCACTATAACGCACCGCCGGCCGCTTTGAAGAGCGACAAACCCTGTAAGCCCAATAATTCGCTTCCGCCTCATTACTTACCCCCAACAGGTGAGACAGTTCATGGGCATACGTAAATGGCAATTGTACAGGAAGCAATTCTTCATTCAATTGCGACTCCGCAAAAAAAGGTCCCATATATCCCAATACCCCCACACCCGAATAAAACGGATTGAACCACACTTGCTTGGGATGCTGATAATCCCGGGGAAGAGCCAAACCATACATAGACGGAACCTGCCGGTAAATCTCCTTTATCTCCTGCCGCATCCTTTCAGGGTCCGTTTTCACCTCAGCCGTATAGGACTGATTCAGACTATCTGTATAGGAAGCAAGGAAACGATGGAAAGCCTGTTCATCGTAACCGGCAGGCTCCACCTCCATCCGCCGGTAAATATCGTAACGGAAATAATTCAAGCCCCATCCCAGATAAAACCAGATATAGACCCATGCCAGCAACTCCACTTCCCTGCCCACAATAAATCTCCAGCTTTTCTTCTTCCGGCGTTTAAGAAAAGGATAAATAATCATCCATAAAATGATTACGACCACTAGCACCTCCTCTAAAGAAAAAGGGAAAACAGAAGCTATAGCGGACAACGCCGCCGACAGCCACGGATAAATATGACGAGCATACCCTTCGGCCATGACGGGAAAAAAACGGCAAAGTACAATGCACAGAAGAAGCAATGCAAGTACTATATATCTCAGAATAGGGAGAAGTTTTGTTTTCATGGATGCAAAGCTACTATCATTTTTGCCATTTTCAGATACAGATGACACAAAGCTTTTAGTTTTTTAAACACGAACAACGCAGATGATACGGATAAGTATAAAAAACAACTTCGTATCACCTCTGCGTCATTCGCATCTGAAAACAATCAGAATAAATCCCAAGTGCGTATATCATCACTCCAGTGATGGTCTTTCGGGAAAGGCTGTCCGCCCCATGCCTTGGCTTGTGTGCAAGGTTGTGCGGCATCTGTCCAGAACGGATGTGCGGCAGGAAGCCCCAGCGGAAGGAATGCCAGTGATGTCATATAAAGACTGCCGTTATTGGTGTACCAATCCGCCACATTGGGCTGACGGCCTGCAAAACCTATGGTCAGGAAGCCCGCCTCATTGAAGTTCTCGGTGTTGTCATACATCCGGTGCATCACAGAAGTCAGTGCGGCACGCGCCTGTCCGTTGCTCACCCCTTCGGGCAACTGCTGATACCAAGCCATCAGCGCCAAGGGTTGCATAGTGGCCAAACGGTAAGGAATGGAACGGCCGAATACCGGGAAAGTACCCTCAGGAGAAATCAAGCGTTCCAGTACAAGACTGAATTTCCTGGCACGTTTCAAGGCGCGGTCATAATATTTTTTATAATGAATACGAGTGTATTTCCCTGCATCCTTCATGCCCTGCAACGTTTCCAGATACATGGGATGGAAGACATAACTGCTATAATAGTCGAAAGCGAAAGAAGGGCCGTCCGCATACCAGCCATCTCCCGTGTACCATTCCTCCACCTTGCGGATAGCCGAATTGATACGGTATTCGTCACATTCCGCTCCTGCCTTTGCCAGGAAACTCTCGATGGTAGAAGAAAACAGCAACCAGTTGGTGTAAGGCGGGTCCACACGGCGCAACTGGGTAAATTCTTCAAAATAACGTTTCTTGGTTGTGTCATCCAAAGGCATCCAAAGCTGGTCGTAAGCACGTAGAAAACTTTCGGCCACGTATGCCGCATCCACCAAGGCCTGTCCGTGTCCTCTCCACAACAGATAGTCGGGATTGGCAGGGTCCACCGCATTGGCATAGCTTTTCAATGCCCATTCACGGAGTTGCTTGCGCATCTGTCCCTCTTCCGTATCATCATCGGGAAGTGTCAGCCAGGGAGCGACACCTGCCATAAGGCGTCCGAAAGTTTCCATATAAGTCACCCCTTTGTTACGTCCATCCCAATTAGGGCTCACCTCTACCAGCATATTCTTTTTCAGATTACCTTCCGCCATATTGCTCAGTACGGGAGCTGCCATCTTATAAAGCAAATTGCACCAGTAGGCGCGATCCTGATTTTCAGGAGCTTCCAGATAACGGACATATTCACAAGCAGCCAACAGAAAAGCACCTACCCCGAAATTAGCTTCAGAATCAGCATCGACTACTTGTCCCGGAATGGCCTTCTCACCAATCGGCTGTACGTAACCAATCTTGCCATTCTTCTGCAAAGCAGTCTTTGTCAAATAGTTCCATGCTTTATCTATCACCGGTTTGTACACAGCCTCATCCAGATAGCCATTATTGATTCCCCAAAGGAAACCGTAAGTAAAGAAAGCCGTTCCGCTGGTTTCCGGTCCCGGAGCATGAGTGGGATCCATCATGCTACGGGTCCAATAGCCTTCCGGTTGCTGGATGGCTGCGACTGCTTCGGCCAGTTTCACATACTTGTTTACGAAAAAAGAACGATGCTCGTAATCAGCGGGAAGATCTTTCAGCACCTTCGCCAGTCCGGCAAGCACCCATCCGTCACCACGTGCCCAAAAGTCCTTCTTTCCGCTGGAAGTCTTGTGTTTAGGATAAACATATTTGGCATCCCGATAATACAGGCCGGTTTCCCGGTCGAGCATGATACTGTCCGAATATACAATATATTCATACAATTTATCCAAATAGAGATGATTACCCGTCACCTTATACAGTTTGGTCATGACAGGCATTACCATATACAGACCGTCGCTCCACCACCAGTAATCATGATTGGGTGTACTCATCTCATACTCCATCACTTCGCGGGCACGGGCTATCTTATAGTTGTCCGGAAGAATAGTATAAAGGTCGATATATGTCTGAAAACAAACCTGATAATCTCCGAACAATACATATTCATCACTCTCACCGTAAGAATATTTCCATTTAGACTTATCCTTTTCCTTGGCTCCCTTCCATTCATTGTGTATAGCCCAGGCTTCAGAATATGCACGGTAGTTTTCATTACCGGTCAGAAAGTATGCCTCCATGTTTCCGGTGTGGTAAGCGGCATTGTCCCAAAACGAACGGACTTCGGGCTTGTTATGCGTTTGCCAATAAGTGTTTACCTTGTCTATAATCCCCCGTACTTCCTTGGCTTCGGAAGAAGGTTTGGCGGCAACCTGCATGGAAAGCAGCAAGGTACCTGCACAAACAAGGGTTTGTTTCAATAATTTGTTCATCATATTAATAATTTATCAATTTGCCAATTTACTAATGTGTTAATGTGCTTGCGCTATATGCCGCATGGTCATTGGCAAATCAGCACATTATTTACAATTCCAACACATAAACCATTTGCGGTTCTGTTTCCACCTGCTTCTCGCCATCTCCCTGTCGGGTATCCTGTACATAAATATGAAGTTGTTTCTTCATTTTCCATAACTCCGTGTCATGACTGGGTTCCCACGCATTTACGGCAAAATCCGTCAGGTCTTTCACGTGCCATTCACCAAACTGTATGTCTTTGGTATAGTACATGGAAACTTTGCTTCCACGTTCCTGGTCACGGAACAGATAGTACACTTCTCCATTGTCCACCACCATCCGGGGACGGGACATGGGAATCATCTTGGTTCCTCCCCCTTTGAGCGAGAAAGGGGTCTTGCGTTCGGAAACCTGTCGGTTGTGCCAGTTCACGCCATCATGCCAAACAATGCGGTATTGGGGAACATCACTATCGGGATTGCGCCAGTAGGTAGCGATGTACGGATGACCTCCGGCATCCGTACTCATACTGGTCTGGTTTATCAGTTCGGCATTCTGAGGAATACGGCAGGCATATTCGGCATTGCCCAGGCGGATAGGAAGCTCATACTTCTGTCCGTTGGTCTTATACCAGGTTCTACCTCCGTCAAAAGAACGGGCGTAGCATAAGTCATGGTTGGTTTCCACATGCCAGGTTTCACGCCACACCCAGGAAAGATGGATGGTTCCTGATTGGTCCACATACAACTGCCAATAGGCATTCCGCTCGTTTCCTCCATCTACAAGGACATCCTGCACACGCTCCCACTTACGGGATTTCACATCATATCGGTTCATTACCATATTTCCTCTTCCGGAAGCGCCCGAGCGATATACAAAAAGCAAACCGCCATCAGCCAACAAATGAAATTCAGGATAGGTCACATCTTCTTCTTCGTTGCCTATCATCGGCTCTTTATCTCCCAAAACAAGTGTATCGGGGGCAATGCTGCGGCAATAGTTCAGTTTATGTCCGTGGTGGTCAAAAGAAAGATGAAGATAGCCGTCGCCGTCCACCATCATACTGATAATGTTATGTGCATCTTTTACATGTCCTTTGTATTGGGTACGGTGCAAAATCCATTCCCCAGTGCCCAGACGGCGTTTGCCTAACATCAGCCATCCTTCAGCGTCATAATAAGAAATGTATTGTGTGTTTCCATGCGTCACAATGGAGTTATTACGGAATACAGTAGTATTTACCGAAGTACTGCTAAAGCCTTTCCCCACTTCAACCAGACGTTGGGCACGAACAGAAAAAGCCACACAGCATAATGCGATTAGTAGAAATAAGTTCCTCATAGCAATTCTATTGATAACATTGCAAAAGTAACTGATTTCTGTAATAACACGGGATAATAATTCGGCAGGAAGGAGTCAGAAAACGGTCAAAACCGATTATTATATCTATTTTAAAGAAAAATTCAGAGAAATAATAAAGAAGAAAGATTCTATGATTACATTTACCATAGAGGCAGACTATGTGAAGGATCATTTCCCAAAGGATCTTTGCCATTCATGTTTCCATGCAGCATATATAGAAATCCCACCTGGATGAAATGGGCATTTCACCCAGGTGAGAGCGTAGTTCCACCTTTGTGAAATGGCAGTTCCACCCAGGTGGGACAATATACCTATACAGGTGCAAACAGCACATTTAATAGTTACTTTGGACTTTTGACACATTCATCCTCCTACTGTGAATGAAACTGCCAACCGGTTAACTATAATATTTCCTGAAGCTGGCCCAACTTCATACTGTTGGAACCTTTAATCAGAATATAATATCCTTTCGGCTTATATCTTTCCAACGACTCTTTCAATGCAACCACATCTTTAAAATGTTCAAAGGACGGAATCACTTTGCCAAACTCCTCTCCTGCCAAAAGTATCCGGTCAAATTTACATTCATCCAGATAATCCGCAATCTTCTGATGTTCCTCATGACTGGTTTCTCCCAGTTCTTTCATATCACCCAGAATAACCATTTTATGAGCGACATTCATCAACCGGAAATTCTCCAAAGCCGCCATCATACTGGTAGGATTCGCATTGTATGCATCAACTATCAGTTTATTATCCGTGGTTTCCGTCAATTGCGAACGGTTATTATGAGGAACATACGCCTCCAGTGCCTCACAAATCTGCCGGGACGGTACACTGAAGAACCGGCCCACCGTAATGGCGGCCAATGCATTCTTCATGTTATAACTGCCGATAAGGTGGGTATTCACCTCGAACTTCTGTCCCTCGTGTTCCCACTCAAACGAAAGAAACGGAGCACAAGCGCCCAGCTTGCCGCTGATATAAAGTCCCTCTCCTCCTTCCATACCATAACAAATACGGGTAAGGCCCTGAGAGATAGCTGTGAGATACTCATTGTCCTTGTCTATGAAAATAATATGCTTGCCATTGTAACGCAGATGCTCATACAACTCACCTTTAGTCTTGATGACCCCTTCAAAAGACCCGAAGCCTTCCAAATGCGCCTTGCCCACATTAGTGATCATACCGTAATCCGGTTCTACAATACGGGTCAGTGCCTTGATTTCACCCGGATGGTTCGCTCCCATCTCGATGACAGCCAGTTCATGCTCGGGAGTCAGCCTCAGCAAAGTCAGAGGAACACCGATATGGTTATTCAAGTTACCCTGTGTATAAAGCACTTCATATCTTTTTTGCAGCACTGAGGCTATCAATTCCTTGGTAGTAGTCTTCCCATTGGTTCCCGTGATGCCGATGATTCGGGTACCCATTTTATGCCGGTGATAATTAGCCAGTTCCTGCAATGCTTTCAAGCAATCGTCTACTAACAAGATACGCGGATGCCCATCGGCGGCATATTCTTTTTCATCTACTACGGCATACTGGCAACCTTTTTCCAGCGCCTGAAGCGCATATGCATTTCCATTGAATGTTTCCCCTTTCAGAGCTATGAACATAGAACCCTCGGGGCAGTTACGGCTGTCGGTAGTTACCTTGCCGCATTCCGTAAAACACTTATATAAAGCTGAAATATCCATCTTTCGCTTTGCTTTTAAATTAAGTTGCAACAAAGATAACTGAAAAATAGTTCATGAAATAACAAAAACTCAAGAATTGTGCGTACTTTTGTACGACCTAAATGACAAGCCGTAAACAATGGAAACCAAAACCGTCAAATATATTAATGTTAATGGGAAACTGATGGATCTCTCCCATCCGCAAGTAATGGGAATCCTGAATGTTACACCCGATTCTTTCTATGCCGGCAGCCGGCAGCAAACGGAAAAAGATATTATCAACCGTACCTCCCAAATAATAGAAGAAGGAGCTTCCATCATTGATATAGGTGCCTATTCCTCACGTTCCAATGCCGAGCACATCAGCCCCGAGGAAGAGATGCGCCGTCTGCGTACCGGACTGGAAATCATCAATCGCTATCATCCCGGTTGTGTGGTGTCCGTGGACACTTTCCGTGCGGATGTAGCCCAGATGTGTGTAGAGGAGTACGGAGTGGCAATCATCAATGACATTGCCGCCGGAGAAATGGACCCGCAGATGTTCGACATGGTTGCCAGGCTGGGAGTACCTTATATTATTATGCATATGCAAGGCACGCCGCAAAATATGCAAATGAATCCGCATTATGACAATCTGTTGAAAGAAGTCTTTCTCTATTTCTCGGAAAAAGTACAGAAATTACGCGACTTAGGAGTAAAAGATATTATTCTGGACCCTGGTTTCGGTTTCGGAAAAACAGTGGAACATAATTACCAGTTGATGAATCATTTGGAAGAATTCAGCCTGTTCGAACTACCGTTACTGGTCGGCATATCACGTAAATCAATGATTTACAAGCTGCTAGGCGGAACCCCTGATGATGCCTTGAACGGAACAACAGTGCTGGATACCATTTCCCTACTAAAAGGAGCGGATATTCTCAGAGTGCACGATGTAAAAGCTGCTGTAGAAACCGTGAAGATAGTACAGAAGATGAAAGACTCCGCTGCCTTTTAATTCTTAATTTTCAATTTTTAATTCTAGAAAGATGTTTATTGATTTTAGTATAAAAGACCTCATCGATATCCTGCTGGTAGCCTATCTGCTTTATCAGACTTACCGTCTGATGAAAGATTCGGGTTCTATCAATATCTTCATCGGTATCCTGGTATTTATAGGTATCTGGCTGATTGTATCTCAGGTTTTGGAAATGAAACTGCTAGGGTCTATCTTCGATAAATTGGTCAGTGTAGGTGTCCTAGCCCTGATTATTCTTTTTCAGGATGATATACGCCGGTTCCTTGTCACACTGGGCTCGCATAAACAGTTGGGACGTTTTTTCCGCTTCCTGACGGGAAACAAGCAGGAAAAGACGGAAAAAGCGGATATTATGCCGATTGTACTTGCCTGTATGAGCATGAGCAAAGGGAAGGTGGGGGCACTGATTGTCATCGAAAAAAGTGTATCTCTGAATGACATCATCCGTACAGGAGAAATTATCAACGCCAATGTGAACCAACGACTGATAGAAAATATTTTCTTCAAAAACAGTCCATTACATGACGGAGCCATGATTATCCGCCATAAACGGATAGAAGCAGCCGGTTGTATTCTCCCGGTATCTCACGACTTGAATATCCCTAAAGAATTGGGATTAAGGCATCGGGCTGCCATGGGCGTATCGCAGGAAACAGATGCATTGGCCATTATCGTTTCAGAAGAAACAGGTGGCATATCCGTGGCTTATAAAGGACAATTCCATCTCAGACTGACTGCCGAAGAGCTGGAACGTATTCTGACAAAAGAAGACTAATAACCTATCCGGATTTTTACTCCACTGATTATCAATCTTAAACATAGAAATTCAACCTAGGCAACCAGTAATAAAGATCAATTCAGCATCAAACTCATATAAGGATGCTCCGCTTCCAGTAACAACCGGGTAAAACCATCCAACGTATAAGTGTGATATTTTTTTTCCGGTACTCTCTCACGAAAACAGAAACCATCCCGTACCGTATAATAGCCGTTATTCTCCTGAATCGCTTCATCTCCCTCAATATGTATATAAAGTTCGGATGCCGGATACTTATGGGCGAAAACCTTCAACAACTCCTCTGCACGGATAACTCTTGCCATCCCCAAAAACAAAGTATCGGCAGACGACGGAATGAAATAATCCATACGCTGTACCTTATATATATGGGCCGCTTCATACAATAAAGTATCCTGCACCGCATCCGTATCTGCCAGCAATTCCTTTATATATAATGTATCATCCCCCATTACCGTAAATGCCATCCCCACTATTTTATCCGCTTCCCAGGCAACCAGCAATTTGCCATTACCCAGTCTTAAATCGGCCATAATAACCAGAAAATCTTCTTTAGGATGCTGAATGCAACTCCTGCGTCCATGCATACGGGAATCAAAATAATGATAATGTTCCACACCGGGAAATTCGCATACTTCTATCCGGCAACCGGGCGCAGGGCATAATCTGTCTACCCTTACCTGCTCAACCGCATACCCAAAAACTGGAGCATATCCCGACCTGGCATAATAACCGAACAACCATTCCTCTGCAGGAATCAACGAAGCCAGCAAAACTCCATCTTCATACATACACCGATGTGTTTCCTTCAGCAGGCGTTTCATGGCTCCATGCTTCCTGTAATCCGGATGCGTACAAGCACCCGATATATACGAAGTAGAAATCACCTCATCACAAAAAGTCATAGGATAAGGTATCATCTGCAATGCGGAAATAATCTTTCCGTCTTCACGAATCACCCTGTTCACTTCATCCTTATATCTCATCTTGAAATATAAGTCGGTAAACTCATCGCTATCATTGAAGCAGAGTTTCCATAATGTTTTCACTTCATCCTTTGTAGTCATTGAGCTCTGCTATACATTTCTCGAGTAAAATAACGGGCTGATAAGAAAGTTTTGCTTTGCGCAAACCTTCCAGACCAAGGTCTTCCTCGCGGTTTACATATATATATTGTTCGTCGATATGATTTGCATATTCATAGTTAATCATGGCATACGACCCTTCTATTCCCGTATCCGCCTTTTCAACACAAGTATCCCATGTTTCATGATTGATGGGAGCACCGTATGTAAAAGCGGCAATCTTCCCGTTGACATGAAGCACGCCGCCCGTCAAACCCAACGCCTCCATATGGTTCAAGGCATATGTCATGGACTTACGTTCTGCCCCCAATGCCAATTGTTCCTCGCAGTTATTGGCACGACACCATTCCTCTTCCAGCTTCAAACATTCGGGAACCAGATCTGGAGTCAACGGTTTGTATTCATAATCAGGATACTGCTTCTTGAACTTGTTGATATGATTACGTTTGGCTTGAAACTTCTTTCCTTTCAAGGTTGCCAGGTCAGTACGCAAGTAGATATAATCAAAGTAATCCCGGTCTTCTGTAAAAGTGAAACGTCCGGGCATCGCCGCCTCTATGTCCGCTTTCATCCCCACGCATACCCCCAGCATACGCAATTTTGCCCCCATCTCTTCAGCATCCTTTATCAATGCTTCAAGAACTGGTTTCACATCTCCAGTTCCGACGGGCATCATGTAGGCCAATTCTTCTCCCGCATAGAAACGCAGCAACAGGTAATTATCCATCACGGCATATTTAGTCTGGTACAGGAAAATCCAACTACACAGATTGGCAAACGACAAGTCGCAATTACGACGCAAACTGCCTAAGGTAAAGGACTGTATCAAGTCTTTATCCGCTAAAGTTATATCTTTAAATTCTATCATAAAATATGGGTTGCTTGTTTTCTCACCACAAATCACAGAATCTTCATTTCATTCAAAGTGACAATAGTTATCAGACTGCTGTAAGAATGCTCTGTTACTACTAAATGCGGATAGACTTTTTATAAGCAATGCTCACCCCAATGACCATACCTATTGAAAATCAAATCAATCCTCTATAATCTGTGATGATTTTCTATATATAACAAAGATAACAGCTTTTTTGTTAAATCACACCTAATAATCTAAGAATTGTCGGTGTGAAAATCGCTGTCATAATTCCGTTCAAAGTCAATCCCAGACTAGCGTATGCTCCATATTTCCCACTGATTTCCATTGCTGTAGAAGTACCTACCGCATGAGTAGCCGTACCCATAGAAAGACCTTGCGCAATAGGACTCCCCACATGACCTACCCGAAGTACCTTGAAACCGAACACCGCTCCGAACAGACCGACTACCACCACAACGGCGGCCGTCAAAGACGGAATTCCTCCCGTGGCTTTCGAAACTTCCATAGCAATAGGAGTAGTCACAGATTTAGGAGCCAATGAACAAATAATCTCCGGAGTAGCTCCCAGCAATTTGGCAATGACCACCACAGCCACCAATCCCACCAAACAACCTGCCAACTGTGAAATGACAATAGGAAGCAACTGTTTCTTTATCATCTCCAACTGCAAATAAAGTGGCACGCCCAACGCTACCACCGCTGGTTTCAACCAAAATTCAATCAGGTGACCTCCTTCATTATATGTTTCATAACTGATACCGGTAAATTTCAAAAACAGAATCAACACGGCAATGGTAAGCAGGATCGGGTTTAACACCACCCATCCAGTCTTTTTCTGCAAGACACGTGACAAAAAAAACACCCCGAAGGTGAATGCCAGCAAAAAGAACTTATTTTCTAAATATTCCATTTGATTTTCTAACTAATTGGTGAACCCATCCTGTTACGACCAGTACCAAAACCGTACTGACCACTGTCGCAATTACTATCGGCCAAAACTGTGCTTCAATGACATCAAAATAAAGCATCAGTGCCACACCGGGCGGAACGAAGAAAAAGCCCAGATTAGCAACCAAGAAATCGGACAGCCCCTGCACCCATTGCAGTTTTATCCAACCCAATTTGAGAAAAAGGGTGAGTAACAGCATTCCTATAATACTGGACGGCAGCTTGATACCCGTCAAAAAAACAATCAATTCACCCAAAGCCAAACAGCCAAATAAAATGGCGCACTGACGAATCATACCTTATAAATTTATTAAATACTTATTGAAAACTGCGCAAAGTTAAGGAAACATCCCGTTTGGTGTTCAATAACATACACTTTTAGCATACTTTAAACCAAAAATAATATTGATTTTGCAATGTAGATATTGCAAAATTAGCTAATTTTGCATCGTGAAAAACAACACTCGTCTTTAGAACGTACATAATTAATATATTATCATGGATTTAATTTCTCAAATCGTTGAGCGCGCGAAAGCAAACAAACAGCGCATTGTTCTTCCGGAAGGAACTGAAGAACGTACTTTAAAAGCTGCCAACCAAATATTGACAGACGGTGTTGCCGACCTTATTTTATTGGGAAACCCCGATGAAATCATGAGCCTGGCTAAACAATGGGGGTTAGGGAACATCGGTAAAGCCACTATTATCGATCCCACAGACCACCCGAAAAAAGAAGAGTATGCACAATTGCTGTGCGAACTCCGCAAGAAAAAAGGTATGACCATCGAAGAGGCCCGCAAACTGGTTGTCGATCCGCTGTATCTAGGATGTCTCATTATCAAGGCTGGTGATGCCGACGGACAGTTGGCCGGCGCACGCAACACAACAGGTAACGTACTTCGTCCCGCTTTACAGATTATCAAGACTACTCCGGGTATCACTTGCGTATCCGGTGCCATGCTGTTGCTGACTCATGCTCCCGAATACGGAAATAACGGTGTAATTGTAATGGGTGACGTTGCTGTAACCCCGGTACCGGATGCCAACCAACTGGCTCAAATTGCAGTTTGTACCGCTCAGACCGCCAAGGCTGTTGCCGGAATTGATCCTCGCGTAGCTATGTTAAGTTTTTCAACCAAGGGTTCTGCCAAACATGAAGTGGTAGATAAAGTGGTGGAAGCTTTGGCAATCGCTAAGGAAATGGCTCCCGATTTGAAGATTGACGGTGAACTGCAAGCTGATGCAGCCCTGGTTCCACATATTGGCGCAAGCAAAGCTCCGGGTTCGGAAATTGCGGGAAAAGCCAATGTTCTGGTAGTTCCTTGTTTGGAAGTAGGTAACATTTCTTATAAACTGGTAGAACGCTTGGGACACGCTACAGCTATCGGTCCGATTCTGCAAGGTATCGCCCGTCCGGTGAACGACTTGTCTCGCGGATGCTCTATCGATGATGTTTATAAGATGATTGCAATTACTGCTAATCAGGCTATTGCTGCCAAAGCAAACAATTAATATAATAAAGAAACAACATTATGAAAATATTAGTGCTTAATTGCGGTAGTTCTTCCATCAAATACAAGTTATTTGATATGACTACCAAAGAAATCCTGGCACAGGGTGGTATTGAAAAAATCGGATTAGTAGGTTCTTTCCTGAAGCTGACTTTGCCTAATGGCGAAAAGAAGATTCTGGAAAAAGACATCCCAGAACATACCGCAGGTATCGAGTTCATTCTGAATACATTGGTGAGCCCGGAATATGGCGCAATCAAGTCTCTGGAAGAAATCAATGCAGTAGGTCACCGCATGGTACACGGTGGGGAACGTTTCAGCGAATCAGTGAAACTGGATAAAGAAGTATTGGATGCATTTGCCGCTTGCAACGACCTTGCTCCACTCCATAACCCGGCTAACTTGAAAGGTGTCAATGCTGTTTCTGCTATTTTGCCCAATATACCTCAGGTAGGTGTATTCGATACAGCGTTCCATCAAACAATGCCTGACTATGCATATATGTATGCCATTCCATACGAACTGTATGAAAAATACGGTGTACGTCGTTACGGCTTCCACGGAACCTCTCATCGCTATGTTTCAAAGCGCGTATGCGATTTCTTGGGAATCAATCCCGAAGGTTCTAAAATCATCACTTGCCACATTGGTAACGGTGGCTCTATCTCAGCTGTCAAGGATGGTAAATGTGTAGATACCAGCATGGGACTTACTCCGCTTGAAGGTCTTGTAATGGGAACCCGCAGCGGTGACATTGATGCAGGCGCCGTTACTTTCATCATGGAAAAAGAAGGTTTGACTCCGACAGGTGTTTCTAATTTACTGAACAAGAAGAGTGGAGTACTTGGCATATCAGGCGTATCCAGCGATATGCGTGAATTGGATGCAGCTTGCAAAGAAGGAAATCCGCGCGCTCTGCTGGCAGAAAAAGATGTATTATTATCGCATCAAGAAGTATATCGGAGCTATGCTGCTGCCATGGGTGGTGTAGATGTTATCTTATTTACCGGCGGTGTAGGTGAGAACCAATCACAATGCCGTGAAGCCGTATGTGACGGTTTACAATTCATCGGTGTAGAATTGGATAAAGAAATGAACAACAAGATTCATGGTGACGAAGCTATCATCTCTACCCCCGAATCAAAAGTCAAGGTAGTAATTATCCCGACGGATGAGGAATTGATGATTGCCAGCGATACACAAGCTATTTTGAATAAGTAATTTTATTGTTTGGTTAAATAAATATCGAAGGCCGCTGCGCGAGATGCGTAACGGCCTTCCTTTTTTCCCAATATTCTTTATTGAGCAACAAGCTCAACTACACGACTTTGTGCCTGTCCGCCGGTGAATACATTCAGTCCGACCTTCATCAGATAATCTCCTGAGAAAGTCTTACCATTTGCCTCCAGTCTTGATTTCTTTCGGGCATCAAATTAATCTCTTCCACCTTATACATCTTCATCGGATCCAATCCCTGCAAATTTTACAGGCAACAGTTTCTCGCCAAAACGAGGATGAATATCATAAGCATAAAGCACTGCCTTTTTCTGCCCTTCACCCACATACATCACAGACATGTGATTGCCTTCGTATGGAGAAACCAAGCGATAAAGCTCTCCATCTAGAATAACAGGCTTCAAACGGTTAAAATTGGCAACTGCATTCTGGCAGTAGGCCAGTTCATCTTCACTCAATTCTTTCAAGCCCATATCGAAACCGAGTTTACACATAGAAGCCACATCAGTACGGAACTTCACACTGGTTTTACTATTCCAGCTAGTGACATGAGCACACATTGCCTTAGCCGGGAAGAATTGTGAGAATCCCCATTGGATATACAAACGTTCGATAGGGTCGGTATTATCACTACACCAAAATTCAGTGAAATACTTCAGTGCCTCATAGTCGCAGCGTGCACCACCACCCGAGCACAACATCATCGGCACATTAGGATACTTGGCCTTCACTCTTTCCAAGACATTATAAACGCCACGCACATGGTTGATATAAAGCTGACTTTGTTTCTCTTTCAAATAAGGAGAATAAACATTTGTAATAGGGCTGTTGCAATCCCACTTAAAGAAAGCCACATCCGGATTCTCAGTCATGATATTATCCACTACACCAAATACAAAATCCTGCACTTTCGGATTGCTTAAATCAAGCACCAGTTGATTACGGTAATAGTACGTTTCACGATTAGGCAGATGGATAGCCCATTCGGGATGCTTCTCAAAGAGCTCACTCTTCGGACTTATCATTTCCGGCTCAATCCAAATTCCAAACTTCACACCGGCTTCTTTAGCGGCAGCCACCAATGCAGGCACTCCATTAGGCAACTTGCTTTTTGTAGCCTCCCAATCTCCCAAACCGGTGTGGTCATTGTTACGAGGATACTTATTGGCAAACCAACCGTCATCCAACAAGAACATATCCACACCCAAATGTTTGGCTTCCTTCATCAGTTCCACCAATACTTTCTCATCAAACTTGAAACCGGTATTTTCCCAGTTATTGAGCAGTGTCATACGATCGCCCTTACCATCTTTCAACTGATAATTACGCGCCCATGCATGAATGTTCCGGCTCGCCTTTCCTGTTCCTTCCTTGCTCAGTGTGAAGATGAATTCCGGAGTTTTGAAAACATCCTTCGGAGCCAATTCATAATAAGAAGCATAAGGATTGATGGCAGGAATCACCCTCAAATTACCTTCGTTATCGACTTCAAACGTAAAGCGGAAATTTCCGGTCCAACCGATAGTTCCCAACAGCACATCTCCCTGATGCTCATTAGCAGGTCGGTCAAAGCCCAACTCAAAGAAAGGCTGAACAAACATAGCAGCGCGGCTACCCAACTTAGTATCCAGAATCTTTTTCCCGAATTGCAACTCTTGTGTACTCATCTGTACCTCTTTGGCCCAATCACTACTGAACTCTGTCAAGAAATACTTTTCCGCCGAGAAATATAACATAGTAGACGAATAACGTGAAAGCATCACCGGCTTTTTTTTCCTGATGACTGATCTCACTCCAAGTCTTTATGACATCTTCCTTGGGGTAAGCTATATAATATAAGGTTACATCTACAGGATACTGGTCATCACGCAAGCGAATTATTGTCTCTGTGCCTTCCATCTACTGCCTTACTTTCAGAAGAAACCATACGCATATAGTACATGGATTTCCGTCATGTGAGTAATGGCAACGGCAGGTTCAAATAATCTTCAGCTCCCGAACCGGCATACACTTTCCCAGCCATTTGGCCGAAGCATCCCTGCCAGAAGCAGACGGAAGACTGACAATATCTTGTTCATTCAGCAGTTTACTGCCTAAATAAGACTGATACAAACGTCCGTTGGGAGCTACTTTCAAGATTAAATCCGTATTATCGGTCGACACACGAATTGTTTTCCGGTCTTCTGCACTCACTTGAAAACAAGTAAAGAATGCAATTAGTAATAGAAAGATTTTCTTCATGGTATAAATTAAAAAGGTTTTATAATATTCAATCAAGGTCACCATTCAATGGTGATAGTACAAAGATAAGCATAAGCTACCCAAATTCCTCATACATTTGATTCATAATTGTGTAGAATATTCCACAGAAATCAAGAATACTGACTTTCTCCTTCTATAAACTGTTCAAGGAACATGTTTTCACCGTCAAAAACGGCATAAGAGAAATCCTGTATCCAGTCTCCTAAGATAAGCATACGCGAAGTGCGACTCAACATCAAATCAAACATGATATGGCGATGACCATAAATAAAATAATTAATATCAGGATGACTCCTAAGATATTCTTTGGTAAAAAGCACTAAAGGCTCTTTGTTCTCTCCCATATATTCAGGTTCCTTACCTCCTTCACGTTTCATACGGCTATGTTTCGCCCACTCCAGTCCCAGTTCCACACTCCAACGAGGATGTAAAGTAGAAAACAAACGTTGTAAAGTGGTGCTATGGAACATAGAGCGTAACAACTTAAACTTACGGTCACCATCCCCCAACCCATCACCATGGGCAAGAAAGAACTCTTTACCATAAATTTCGCAAGTAAGCGGCTGACGATGAATGGTCACACCACATTCTTTTTCCAGATAATCGCCACACCAGATATCATGATTTCCAATAAAAAAGTGAACTTCCACCCCATATCAGTCAGTTCGGAAATTTTTCCCAAGAAGCGAGTATAACCTTTCGGTACTACTAACTTAAATTCATACCAAAAATCGAACATATCTCCCAATAGATACACTGCTGCGGCATTATGCTTGATACTATCCAAAAAATTCACCAATCGACGTTCCTGTGTCCGTCCATGCGCTATTGCACGCGATCCCAAATAGTGCATCTGAAAGGAAATATATATTCTTCATAATCTTAAAGGAATCCTAATTCAAGTTTTGCTTCTTCAACTCATCATGTCTTTATCCCATTCGGGTTCGAATACCAAATTAATAACAGAAGAATTTACCCCTTCTACCGAATCCACCTTTTGACGCACATCTT
>ENA-OPYX01000534-OPYX01000534.1-human-gut-metagenome-genome-assembly--contig:-NODE-534-length-22210-cov-2.832813_pt1 | contig 22210 bp, 26 predicted proteins | sample MGYA00242639_ERZ504486 | MGnify/ENA primary metagenome ERZ504486 (study PRJEB26092, sample SAMD00036296) | human gut metagenome | host: Homo sapiens | study: EMG produced TPA metagenomics assembly of... | reverse complement strand
CCCTGCCACTCCTGTTTCTGGTTAATTATATCCATTTTTCTTATATATAATGAGCCTGCTACCATGCAGAAGATTGTTATTGCCGCCATAATAATTACTCCCAATAATATGTTATATCCTTCTGGGCTGTATATTCCATTTCTTAAAGCCATACAATATATGGATATAATGAATGGATTATCTGAAAATGCACCTATAATAAGATATGACATCACAATAACATATCCAATGACTGGTGATATAATAAGTCCGACTGTAATCTGGATAATGCAGAAGGTTATTGTCATAAGCAGGCTCATAGCCATAAGACTTATCACCAGACCTGTCAGATTAGTGTTCTGTATAATAATCTGTTTATCCATAGAAATAGCCGAATAGCATACTTCTGGTGTCGGTGCAAGCTTAACGCCTCCTGTGCATATTCCAGCCACTATTATTACAGCATACAATATTGCATAACTTAGCACTGCTGTTAATATGCCCCATATACATTTGCTTATCCACCAGTTAAACCTACTTCCTGTTCTGACGATAATATTCTTTCCAAAGCCATACAGGTCTTTGATGACATAATTACCGACAATATAAGCTACAAATATATTAGGAAGCATATACACAGAGGATATGTCTACGGTTTTAATCACACCACTATCATATTTCTTAACACCCCTTAACACCCATAAAATCATATCTCCACACGTATACGAGTCAATATGTCTGCTAAAGCTGCATATCATAATAAAATATATTACACATACTGCATATATTATTCCAAGCATTGCAAATCTTTTCCATTGCTGTACAATGCCCTCTCTTATGTCGCTTTTTATCTGCCACCACAACATCCACACTCTCTCCCTTATCTTTTCTGCAAAGTTATAAGTTTTCTGCACAATCTATGTCCCTAAGAATTCCTTTTTCTTAAATCTTACTGCCACGTTCACAAGGACAAATATTATTACCATAACTATAAGCGGATATATTATATTTACACCTAAGTTTAAGCCAACCTTGTATGTATAGCTTGATACCTGATAACTGCCAAATATTAAGCCATGGCTTTCAAAGCTTCTGTCTATAGTAATTAATATTATTGCAGATATATATCCTGCCCATTCTTTATTGGTGCACCACCATACTCCGATCATTACAATTCCCGTTATTAAAAAGCACTGAAATGTCTCTATTACATATGCCACCAGCAGCATAACAAATGATGGCTGTTCTTCACATACTTTTCCAAGCCATTTTGCACAGCGACTATATTGTTCTCCCCAATTATAAAATGTATTTGTCCGCAATAAACCTACAATCGTGGTTAAAGCAAAGACATATCCGTAAAAAACGTACACAAAATGAGTAAATCTATCAACGTCACTTTTCCATACATCATTAACTGTGCGTTCCCTGACAACCTGCATTATTCTCTGGTTATGCCTTTCGACAAATAATGTATAAAACAGCAGCAATGGAACACCAAATGTATCCACCACATGCAAAATACCTATTATATAGACATCATATAAGCACGGCACTCCTCCGCCGCTCCCAAGCTGCCCATTAAAATTAATAACAGCAGCAATTGTCATTGCACCTAATATAATAGCTGTAAACCTTGACTCATTTACCCGCAATAAATCAACTAATCTTTTCATCATACCACCTGTTATTGCAATTCTTCACGTTCCATTATTCCTGTCTTATATCCAGTTTAATAAGACTCTTAATCTTCTCAAAGTAGCCTCTGTCCTTGTTTTGATTATTACTTTCGTACATAAATGAAGTTGAAAAATATATATTGTCATATGAAATATCATCTCCATACACCAGATCTCCATATACACCCTTTCCTATATCCTTATCATAACGATATGTATACTGTTCAACCCACTTATCTTCTTCAAAATATATTAACACTTCTTCTTTTTCCTCGCCCGGCTGTAATGTAATTTTAGAAGCCGATTTCAAAGTAAATGCATCTGGTGCATTTGCACAAATAGGTCCTCCATCATTTGTCCCTTTCAAGCGTCTGTATTTCATCACAGAATTCTCCTTTTTTATGCTATACAGACTCAGGCTGTGTATAGGCAATGTGTATTCACTATTATTCTCATTTTTTATACTAAGCTTTACAAAAAGCGCTTTCCTCTCAACCCCACGTTCACTGTCTAATATATTCCCCTGTTCATCTATATAATCATCTGTTTCTACATAAAGCAGGAAATTTCTTATATTATCATATGCCGCCTGTGATGTAAGCTGTCTTAAATCACTAAAATCATCTGTAATAAGGGCATCTGTAACTGTAAATGATAACGTATCATTTCTACTACCAATTGTAACCTTAGCCGTCTCCCCAGTCTGTACCAGTTCCGGCATATAATTTTTATTGCACTCCTTATAATCTTCTGTATATACGCGTGGTGAATTGTCAGAAACCATATCTGATTGTCCAGATGATTCACTGCCATTTGATTTTGATGATGCATTTTCCATCATCTGATATATATCATCAGTACTTTGGCTGCTACAGCCTGATACCAGCATTAATACACATAAAATAGCAAATATTATACTTTTTCTTTTCATAAATAAACTCCTCTTTACAATCCCTTAATATCATCAAGAACTATAATTTCGTGTACAGGATAATTAGACAGTACAATACGAATCTGTGACTTTTTCAACATCCATCTTCTATCATCCCGCAACACTCCTTGTGACATTATAAAATGCAATACAATTTCCCTTTGTTCTTGTGCTTTAAGCTTTATGCTTGTCAATTCTCCATTTTCCATCACTTCTCCATATATTAATACGCCAACAGGATATATCTCCAATCCAAGATGCTCTAAAAGTGTTTTTGATAATTTGATTTCCTTATCTGTTTCATTCTTGACATCAATCTTCGCTATAAAATAATAAGTATTACTATTATTCCCGTTATCAGGGAGAAGTTCTGATCCATATTGGCTGTTTGCTTCTTCCTGCGGCATATATTCTACAGAATTAACTTTTATGCTCGTATCGCCCGTCCTTACCCATTCTCCAATTGAATGCACCTGCTGCTCTGGCTTTGGAAATCTTTTATTGACATCTATGTAACCTACAAGCCACACACCAGATACTACTAATATCAGGCAGGCTATAACAACACGCTTTATAATTCTCTTTTTAGAGTGCATCATTCTTCACCCCTCTCCACACATATATAACAAGATCAAACAACAAAACCACGCATATAAATATCACATAACTCTGCCAGTAATTTATTGCCACCTGATCAATCCTGAACAATCTCCATGGAGCCGCCCCTTTTATATATCTATATTTAACAGGAATCCATGTTGAAACTGCATTAATGAATTCACATAATACACTTGGAAACAACAGTACAATAAATGCATTATTAACATACAGCGATACAACGAGAGACATTGTTGCCATCAGTCCTGCACATATAAACTGGAGAATAAAATATAACAAATAATATATATACGGATGTGAGAATAATATATATGACCATATTCCATTGCCATTACAGGGAACAGTATGACTAATTGCTATAAAAGATGGCATCACTGCTGATGTAGCAATCAGATCCAGTACTAACGGAGCAACTGCCGCCGTTCCACCTGTAAGAAACACTGCAATATATTTGGCTGATATGTAATTAATCTTTTTGGTTCTTGTATAATAATTCTTTACAATCCCCTTTTTATAATCTGTATAATATGTAACGGCATAAGGCACAACAGCAAGTAACGGAATAAGCCTGACATACAATGTGTAATGCCAGCCTTCACCCATTGCCATCCACATATTATTAACATTGGCTACTGTTTCAAGATTACCTGTTTTATAAAAATGTAATGGATCGAGTGCCGTTGGTAATACCTTCTGAAAAAAATGTAATGCACTTATAACTATACCTATCAGGAGCGACACTTTTAAACCTGCACTTTTAAACGCCCTCTCCAGCTCTATTTTTAACATCTGCTTCATAATATCCTCCATTCCTGTGTTAAGCCCAGCCGCATAAAAAAATCCAGCACATAGATTCTAATCTCTATGTACTGGATTATATCATACGCATTTTGCGATATTCGGTTAATGTAAAAAGTTGTATTCATTAATGTAACTTTTTGCACATCAAATGCTTATCTTGGTCTGATACACATTTTCAGACACATTTTCCTTATAACTTCCTCCATATTTCTTAACAATACGGCGCACATTATTAATGCCCCTGCCGTGATCTATGTAATATATGGCTGGCTTCTTTTCTGTATCTTTCAGGTAATTATTCTCTATTATTATTATAAGCTTTCCTATGCTCTCTGTTATAATTATATGTATATAACCACCTGTATTAATATTATTCACAGCTTTAATGCTGTTGTCTAACAGATTACCTATTATAACTCCTAAATCTCCCATATCCACACTAATCTGCTCTGGAACTTCCGCCTCACATTCCACCGAAATGTTATCAGCAACACCACTGAGCTTGTATGTCAGAATGTTATTGATGACAAGATTATTACAGTATATTTTCCCCTTAACCATATCGACACTTCCTATCATTCCGTCTAAATAATCAAGTGCCGCACTGCTGTCATTCTGTACTATAACACTCCTTAAGGAACTAAGCCTGTTCTTGATATCGTGCCTTATATCCCTTAATTCTTCCTGTCCTGATTTGATATTATCGTATATTTCCCTGTTAGTCTGCCGCTCACGTTCAAGCATAATAATCTCATAACTATGACGGCTGTTCTGTTCAATCATATTAATAAGCATCGCTATTATGTTAGTTATGCACCATAGAATAATAAGAACTGCCAGCACAATTGGTCTTGTGTCAACATATTTATATGCCATTTTGCTTACCATAATACATGCCACAGTTATGCCAAGTGATGTCACAGCTATAGCTGTCCCTGCAAGCCTTCCAAGCTTTATGCCTATATATTTATCATATACATCAACAAGTATTACAATCAGTATTCTTACCATAATAATACAGCTAATTTCTCTACTAATGTCTGAACTGTACTTTTCAATTCTCGTAAGAGAACAGTTCTCCAATATCAGACGAACCAGAATATTAACAGTAACCGACATACTTATATGATATGCCGTACTGGCTGTTACCGTGTATACATCAAAAGCACTATACTTAAAACCTGCAATCATAATAACAAGAAGAAGTATATACATCGTATAGCTGTTGTTAATCAGAAAACTGTACATACATAATATATCAACTGCCGCCAGAAGAATATTATATACATAATAAACAGCTATTTTAAAATAACTTAACAGCCGTACATTAAGCCCATATGAACTATCTGCTGGTTTCAAATGTTCCACATATATATAATTCTTCTGATACCCAATATATATAATATAGTCTATTATACCTGCCAGCATACACAATAAAAACATATGATTATCTAACATATCTTAAGTGCACCTCTTAATATTAAATTACCAGAGCCTTCTGCTTTTGCCTCTCTCTGATGTTATATAGCTCGTATAATCTGTCATAAAATCGTTATATCTTCCACGTCCCAAGTCCAGTCTTATCTCTTTGCCATCTACGCCTCTCCTGCACCAGACATTGGATTTATCAACCCTGCTTACATATCTGTAATTAACAATACAGCCACTTCTTGTCTTTCCAAATATCAGCTCTGGAAGTTCATTATATACATCATTAATCTTTCCATAGAACTGATATTCCATATTAGTGGTTATAAGGTTAATTATTCTTTTGGACGACTCCATATACACGATATCGTCATAGTATGTGCTGACTAACTCTCTGTTACATCTGAATATAAGCTTGTCATCTCTTGAATTAATAACCTCTTCAAGCTGTGTTACAATCTTGTCCACCTTCTGCATTGTAACAGGCTTCACAATATAATTAAAAGCGTGTACATCAAATGCTTCCGCCATATAATCTGTATGGCTTGTCGTGAACACTACTATTGAATTAATATCTGACTGTTTAATATTCTTTGCCAGCTCTACACCATTATCCGCCCCAAGTTCAATATCAAGAAAATAAGCATCATAATGCTTATTGTTAAGTTCTCGTTTTATGTCATCTACGCCAAAATATACATCTACTTCTGCTTCACATTCTGTTTCCCTCAATCTGTCATCAAGAAGATGTTCCAATGTTCCCGCCTGTATCTTATCATCTTCACATATAGCTATACGCATATTATTCCTCTGTCTATGATATTATCATCTTCATTATAATATTATTATCGTATATAAATTCCAAAAAGCTGCTGCTATGAATCTGTGCAAGTATATCCGAAGCCCATACATTATTGCCAAATGCTGTAACTATTGCAAATACTACCCACACTATAATAAGTCCTTCAACTATACCTGCTATTGTTCCGCACAATTTGTCAGCCTGATGAATAACCGGAAGCCTGCTTATTACGCCTGTCACTCCCATAAACACCTTAAGAATTATGTATAATATAACAAATACTATGCAGTAGCATATTGCATTAATTATGATAGCACTAAGCTGTGCCGCAAATATCTGTGCCGCCATCTCTTTTATTGTAACCTCAGCCGATGTTCCAGCTGAGTCTAGTATTTTCATAGCTGCTGACTCTGTTATATTGTCAGAAAGGCTCTGTGGAAGCTTCATATATTCACTTATGGCATCAACCTTTGATTGTATCGCATCCTTGTATACAACAGTACTGCTGTCTATAACCTGTGAATCATCTTCTCCATATTTCCTGCCGTCTTTTATGATATTTTCATATATACTCTGTGTAATACGCTCGTCCATATCCGTATCATTCTTTACTTTTTCACTTACTATTGGTGATGCAAATGTTGTGACAGCTATTGTTATAATCATAGCAACGAGTGATGCCGCCATTCTTATTGCACCTTTTTTCATTCCATTAAAAGCCGCTATACATAAAATAGCCGCAACGCATATTAGTACCATATCATCTCCTGTTAAATATTATAAAATTACCATTATATTTCATATAATTCATTATCCGTCATTGAGTCATTCCAGACATTATTTATTATCTAAATTGTAGTTACTTGAGTTTAATATTCTGGATATACTTGGTGTTAATTAATATATATTCACCTCTTGTACCTGTTGGAAGTACCTTACTAGCCGGCATATCAAAGCTCATATTAGCAACATTCTTTCCTTTAAGATTGAATACAGAAAATGAAGTCGAATTATTCATAACTACACTTGAACCATCAAACTGTATATTATCAACCTGTGTTCCGAATTCAGCTTCACACACCTTTGAACCAGAAAAATTGTATACAACCATTTTGTATAATTCTCCTGAGTCTGAGTTATCCAGCACAAGGCCAATATAATCTGTGCCAAAGAATACCCTGTCTATTGTATTATCTATCTGTATTTCCTTTTCAAGACTTGGATATTCCTTTATCTTATATATGCTTATTACATTTTCTCCAACTGCTACCGCTATATTATTGCTTAAGAACTGGACATCTCCAACAAGCACGTCATTATAATGATTGAAACCACCAACAACTCGCTCAGTTTCATTCTGTCCCACCTCCGAAAAGTTGTAGAACACCACATTAGTCTTAATCTCTTCACCGCTTACATATACATATGAGGCGATAAGCTTGGCTGAGTCGTTGGAAATACTTATATCAAGCGGATATCCATCTCCTGCAAGTGTTGTCTTTACACTGTAGATTTTATTGCCTTCCTTGTCATACATATTGATGTAGTTAGCTTCATTATCTTCAAGCACTGCCGCAACTGCTCCATTAGCTGCAACCTCAATCTGCGATATGACAAGTGAGTATCTACTTTTCCTATATTGCCATTTTTATTAAAAATATATATCGTATTGCCGTTAATATCTCCTATTGCAACACAGTCCTCACATATCTTAACCTGCGGCTTCTGCATAGAATATGTCTGGTTCCACAGTGCCTTGCCCTTGGCCGTATAATATGCTGCACCATCATTACTGTATCTTATATAACCATCACCATATGCTATATAGCCAGAAGACTCAATATCTTCCCTGTTAAGAGAACCTGTAACTGAATACGAGGTAAATACATATCCATCAATAAGCCTCATAACAAGCACTACCGCAATTGCGATTACAATCACGCCAATAGCAGCTATTATTACCATATGTCTTCTATGCTTCTTTATTCTGTGTTTGACAATCTCATCATCTTCCGTTTCGTGCGTCGCCGCCTCCGAAACATTATTCATCTGTATTACTTTTCTTGCCGGAGCGTTCTTATCTCCATTAAATCTTGAACTTCCTGAAATTATATCAGCCATCTGTTGTCCCCTTTATTATAATCAAGGCTTAAAAGCTGATTTTATTATACATTATCCCCATAAATATTCAAGGAAGTTTTATTTCTTGTCCGACATATAGAACATTGGCATCATCTAATTCATTATACTTAAGAACCTCTGTATATTTAGTTGTAGTTCCATAATGCTTCTTGCATATGCTCATAAGTGTATCCCCTGTCTTTACCGTATATACATAAGCTGTATAAGCCGCCGTATCATCACCAGACGAAACACCCTGTGCTGTCTTAGGGGCCCGTGCTGCTGTCAGAGCTGTTCTCATCACCCACGCCATTCGCATCGTCTGAGTTATTCAAACTTTCCGAACTGTTCACACTGCCGGAGTTTCTTTCCTGTGCCGCCGGAATTGCTTCCTGTGTTACTGTAGTTATCCGCATTTTTGCATATTATCTTCGTTCTGTGATGTGTCTGTATCGCCTTTAGTTGGATACACATCTCCTGACAACTTGTTCACTGTAACCGTGTCATCCTGATTGTCTGACTGGTCTGTATCATTTCCCGACATCTGATTCATAAGAGTATTAATCGACTTGTCGAACTGCTTCATCTTCTCATAGCTGTTCATAAGATTAATTCCAATAACAATTATGACCACAACAAGAAATGTACTCATAACATACATAAATGAATTACTTTTCTTCTGTTCGTGCAGCTCATCTTTTTCTTTGATTACATTTCTTATTGTCTGCATAACCTTATCAGTCCTGGAATCCTCACAGGATTTCTTTCCATTGCGTTCAAGCATATATTCCTGCATTTCATAATTCCGCTCATAGAAACACACATACCCTTTCTGTTTTCTAAGACTTCCATTTTCATACAGGTAAAAATGCTCCTCTTTACAGGCCGTATCCACAAGATATAATGTCTTCATCATACCCGCAAAATTATCAAGATGGATTTTCTTAAGCCTTGCCATTCTCTCACTTGTTAAATCTGGCACAACTGCAAACCAGCCCACAACCGACAGATTTGGAAAATATTTCTCTGTATCTGAATATATTCTGTTCCATACATTTTCATCAAAACGTATTCTCTCCCCCTTATCCTCTACAACAGATTTAATTACCCCCTTTACAAATACGCATTTTTCCTCACTGTCCTTCTGCAGCTCGCCTAATAACACGCCAGCCTGCTCTATCATTGGATTATTATATGCAATAGAATTGATGTATGTAAACGCATAATCTTCTATGTATATTTTCTTATCAGAGCTTACATCACCTATCTGCTTTATATTCTTTGGTCTTCTTATGCCTGTCACACCTTCTTTTACATGGTGTGAATTCTTATCCGACTCATCTTTATTACATATAATCTCAATCATACCCTCCTCATTCCTGCGCTGATATTAAGCAATAGACACACAACAATACATTCTGACAGCGCACATATGTATTGCCGCATTAGGTATGTCCACTTTTGATATTTGCATAATAGCACCATAAACTTAAGAATTTTATCATAATATGTCGGTCTGGATAATTTAATTTTATTTTTTTGTAATATTTTTTTGATGCCACTAAATATATTATCTTAAAAATATATTGCAAATTGTGCGAAGAAGTGAGGTCTTATGAATTATTATTTTGATTCTTCCAGCGAAAAAAGCTGCTTTATTATTAAGCATACGACTTAAGTCAATAATAAACACTAAGAAGAAGCCTAATCAGGAAATCATAATTCTATGTATTGGCAGTGACCGCTCAACCGGCGACAGTCTTGGACCTCTTATTGGGTACAAGCTAAAGAAGGCACCTCAATGTGGATTCTACATATATGGAGATCTAATGCATCCTGTACACGCAGGCAATCTTCAACTATATATAGACAAAATCAATGAAACCTTTGTTGATCCTTTTATTATTGCGATTGATGCTTCTCTTGGACGTGAAGAACATATCGGACTTATCACTTTAGGAGAAGGTCCTTTAAAACCTGGACTCGGGGTCAAAAAAAGCTGCCTGAAGTCGGAGCTGTTCACATTACCGGAATCGTTAATTCTTCCAGTAATTCTAATCACTCCATACTTCAGACAACCCGTCTTTACCTTATAATCCAGCTTGCTGATGTAATATTTAACGCACTCAATGCACTGCTTATATCGGGCAATATATTAATTATTACCCCAAAAACTATAGCCTGATGGTTATTTCCTATTCTTGTATACAGCCATTGCCTGCGAAATAGTCTGTGCTTCTCCTAAACTGATAATATTATCAAGTTCTGTTAAGCGCTGGACATTAATAAATTCTTTACCAAGATAAGCTTCATAATTAGATGATATATATATTCTCTGCTGTTTGATGAGGTCATCTAACTTCATATATTCATCTTTCTTCTTGGCAAGTTCTTCTCTCATAAGATTAAGCTTATCTAAGTATCTGCCCTCTACCTCTTTAACAAGGTCCGGCTTTACAGTTTCTTCAAATTCCCTTAAAGCATTCTGCTTCTCTTCCTCGGTCTTTTTAATATTATCACCGATAGAATTAATTCTGTTATCAAAGCTTTCAAGCCCATACATAGCTTCGTCTTTATCTTTCTTGATTGAATGTTGTGTCTTTTTGATTATTCTTTTATTATCCCTTATCTTATACCTGGTATCCCTTGCCGCCATAATAGTATCCTTATGTGCAAGTATAAGGTTAATATATACGCTTCTTCCAATTATAAGAAGTAATATTCCCATCACGCCAGCATATATAACCGGTACATATGCTGGTATGACTGGTAATAAATATAATGCCGCAGGTATTAATGCAAATACTATGAGCAGAAATAAAGTATACACTAATACATCTCTGACTTTTCTTGAAATATATAATGCCATAAAAAATGAATTATTAACAATACGAGGTATATTCTCCTGAATAAATGCTTCATTAATCTCATTCTGAAGGCTCTTATTCTCAGCTCTTAAAGATGCTGTCTCAGAAGCTATTCGCTCTTTAATCCCCTGCATCTTAGCTTTATCTCTGTCTGCCTGAACCTGCTTAATTGTGTCTTTATCCTGTGAAACCGCTTTATCATAACCTGCACATATAGAGTCCGTACTTTCACTTATTCTTGACGAAATCTCATCTTCCTATAGCTTTAGTGTGCTATCTATCTCCTTGGTTATATCCCTGATACTTACTGACATACGCTCAAGACGTTCTTTCTTTTCAGCGTGTTCATTAATATCGCCAAGAATCTGCTCTAAAACCTGCTGGTCACCATTGAGTATATTCTGTTCTGCCATTATCTGCCTCTATTTTATATTAATGGTTTCTGTAGTAGTTAATAAGACATCCGTCAAGAATTATCTCACGCTCATCATCTGTAAGCTCATCCATTTTAAGTTCAAATTCTTTCATATCTTTGTTAACTACATATGCTTTCATTGATGTAGCCTTATTCTTAACCGCATCAGCTATCTTAGGTATAAAGATATAATCTCCATTAGTAAATGGAAGTTCTCCCTTATCTATTATAAATGGAAGCATACCCCAGTTAATAAGGTTAGAACGGTATCTCTTAGTAGCGTACTCATTAGCTATATTAGCCCATCCGCCAAGAACCTTCTGACATGATGCTGCCTGCTCTCTTGCCGAACCATCACCTGGCTTAACTGCAAATATTGTGCTTCCAACACCAACATTTTCTTTGCTTACATCATAAGTTTCTTTAATCTTATGCATAATATCTCTTAACTCTGGAAGTGCTTCTCCCATACATTCGCCAGCTTCTCTTGCTTTCTCTGCCTTCTGTACTTCTTTAGCACGTCCAACATATGCTGGGTCTTTTCTTGAAAGAGCAAATTCTGCAAGTCCTAAAGGATTAGAACGGTATGATGATGTCTCTCCTGATGGGATAAGTTCATCTGTTGTTGTAACTGGGTCGTGAATTTCTGATACAACCTTAATGATTAAGTTCTCTGGGAGTGCTACCATCTCTGGCCAGTCCTTAATATTAGGTCCAAACTGTATTTCCTGTTCTGGGTCTGCTACACCCTTGCTGTCAAATACTCTGTTAGCATATATAGCACTATCAAAATGATATGTTGGTCCTGTGAATTCTACATCACAATCTGTAGCTGCTGTAAGGAAGCCCTTATTAGCTGCTGTAGCTGCAATAGATCTTGCATCCATAAGTGCAACTGATGATATCTGTCCATTCTGTAACTTAGAACCTTCTCTGTTAGGGAAGTTCCTTGTAGAATGTCTGATAGAAAATGCGTTGTTTGCAGGAGTATCACCAGCACCAAAGCAAGGTCCACAGAATGCAGTCTTAACAATTGCACCTGTCTCCATAAGGTCAGCAAGACGTCCATTTCTTGCAAGCTCCATATATATAGGTGTACTTGCTGGATATACGCTTAATGTGAACTCGTCTGCACCTATTGAATGGCCTCTTAATATGTCTGCTGCCGCACAGATATTCTCAAATCCACCACCTGCACAACCAGCGATAATTCCCTGATCTACATAAAGCCTGCCATCTTTAATCTTATTAGTAAGCTTGAAGTCTACCTGTCCGTCAAGACTTACAAGTGCCTTCTTCTCTACATCTCTTAAAATATCCTCAAGGTTAGCATTAAGTTCATCAATAGTATATGTATTACTTGGATGGAATGGCATTGCTATCATTGGCTTAATCTTACTAAGGTCAACATATACAACTCCGTCATAATATGCGACACTGCCAGGATTAAGTTCCTTGTAGCTCTCGCTTCTTCCGTGTATATCATAGAATTCCTTAATCTTTTCATCAGTTCTCCATATTGATGAAAGACAAGTTGTCTCTGTTGTCATAACATCAACGCCAATTCTGAAATCAGCACTTAAGTTAGACACACCTGGTCCAACGAATTCCATAACCTTATTCTTAACATATCCGTTAGCGAATACCTCACCTATAATTGCAAGTGCAACGTCCTGAGGACCTACGCCCTTCATTGGCTCACCTGTCATATAGATAGCTACAACACCCGGCATATTAATATCGTATGTCTTATTAAGAAGCTGTTTAACAAGCTCTGGTCCACCTTCACCCATTGCCATAGTACCAAGTGCACCATAACGTGTATGGCTGTCTGAACCAAGTATCATCTTGCCGCCTTCTGCAAGCATTTCTCTTGCAAACTGGTGAATAACGGCCTGATGTGGAGGTACATATATTCCGCCGTATTTCTTAGCACATGTAAGTCCAAACATATGATCATCTTCGTTAATTGTTCCACCTACTGCACATAAACTGTTGTGACAGTTAGTAAGTACATAAGGTATTGGGAACTTCTCAAGTCCTGATGCTCTTGCTGTCTGTATAATTCCTACGAATGTAATATCGTGTGAAGTCATCTTATCAAACTTTATCTTAAGCTTGTCCATATTATCTGAGGTATTATGGGATTTAAGAATTCCATAGGCAATTGTATTCTTTGCCGCCTCTTCACTTGTGATATTACTGCCTGTCTTAGCAGCTACATGTGCTAATGCTGTCTGGCTATCTTCAATAATTTCTGTTCCATTAATGAGATATGCCCCACCTTTGCTTAACTTAACCATTGATTATTGTTCCTCCTGAATATTATATATGTTATTAAACATCTAGCTATTAATTATATGCTTGTATTTTATAAATAAGGTGTAACCTTATTCTTTATAGCATTAATAACATCTTCTTTAGCTTCTCCCGGCTTCCAGCCTACATTAACTGTATCATTCTTATATCTAGGAATGATGTGCATATGAAAATGGAATACCGTCTGGCCTGCTGCCTCGCCATTATTCTGTACTATATTAAGTCCTTCATAATCCAATGACTGTTTATATGCTTTGGCAATCCTTGTAGCAACCTTAAATATATGAGCTGCTGTATCTTCATCCATAGAATATATGTCATCATAATGGTTCTTTGGAAGAATTAAAACGTGTCCATCTGATGCAGGACCTGCATCAAATATAACTTTTACAATATCATCCTCATATAATGAATTAGTTGGTATGTCTCCATTAGCCAGCTTGCAGAATATGCAATCATCTTTTTTCATAGAGCATATCTCCTCCCATTTATTATTTACTTATTTTATGTTTCAGTATATACTCGTATAATAACTTAAAGCAAGGTGGATTACAATATTATTTGCTTTAAAAGACAAAAAAGTACAGCCAAATGGCAGAATGGGGATTGTAATGCTAACTTTTAACGAATATACAACTATATCCAATAACTGTAGTGATAATAAACAGTTATCTGATGCAATTAACAGCGTATGCAGTGCCGCCCTTGAAGAAAGCTCTGTAATCTCTCACGAAATCAAGAACCAGGCAGCCTATTTAAAAACCTGCTACCAGCTTCTTTCAAGCCGCAATGATGAACTTCGCAGTAACAAATTCTGGAATAATATGGGTTCAACAATAGATGAACTTGTTAATTATCTTGAAAGAACATCTATCTACAGATACAGCTTCAAGCAAAGCGAAACAGTAAGCTGTACACTATCTGATATCATTAACAACATTAACGAATATATTAAATCAAGATACAATGGTCTTATAACCATTGATACTTCTGATATCAGCCTGGAATGTAGTTCAGCTTCAATATATGCCAGCTCTCATTTTCTTAATATTGCCTTAAAAGAAATCATTGATAATGCTTACGAAGCCGCCAGTGAGCGTAACTGTAATAAATGTATACTTATATTGTCCGCTATAATGTCACCTGACATTAAAGATCAGCTGATTCTTTCAATAGGCAGTAAGAAAACCAATAACGGCAGCTCTATTTACCAGCCTGATAATATCAGCTCCTGCATTAACAATGACATTAATGATAATAACTGTAACAGACCTGGACTTAAAAGTAAGCTCTGCAAGCCTTTCTACACAACACACAAGGGTCACACTGGTCTTGGTCTTTCAATTGTGAACCAGATATGCCTTTTAAGCGGAATCGGATGGAATATCGTATCCGATAATGACGTTGTAACTACAGTTTTCACTTTTAATCTTCAAAATTAAATACTTCGTCTAACATTCTTAATGTTCTGAAATTACCTTTGGCTGTCATATCTCCAGTCATAAATGCCCTGTGGAATGTAATTCTCCCCTGAACTATGCGGTCAAAGGTTTCTTTAGACATTTTACCAATAACATCAGCTTCCATATCCTGACCAAACTCTACTGTAAGATTGCTTCCCTGAACATTAACTATAATATTCTTATCCTTATCGCTTATCATAAACATATACCTGCCATTATAATTAAGCTGTGGCTTAAAATGATTTCTGAATACGCTAAGATAATAATCATCTCCACCATTCTGTTCATCACTAAGAAGTTCTTTATATATGCTTGCAAGTGACTCTATATCCTCTTTCTGTGTCTTAACAAATTCATCATCAGATGCATACTTAGATAGCTGTTCACTCTCCTGAGGTGTGAAATTAACAACCTCTTTAATAACATTCTTTCTTATAGTCTGACTGCTTGAAGGAAGATTTCTTAAGCCCTTTGATATGGTTCTGTATATATTTTCAGCATATTTTTCGATTATCTCTTTATATTCGTTATTAAATTCAAAATCTGTTGTATCGTCTACATAAGCACTTAATGACTCGCCTACAACTCCACCTATTATCTCCCACGAATTGCTGAGTGCTGTAACAACTTCACGTTCTCCATATGCTCTTGACATAACCACCGGAAACATATACGTAGATGATGTTCTGCTCTTGTCTGCATATAGCCAGCAGGAGTCAAGAAGTGTCTGCATATAGCCTCCCATACCAACCCACTCAACTGTAGTAGCAAACACAACTCCGTCTGCCTCAACTACTGACTGCGAAAGAGTTGTAATTGTATTCTTTATCTCATAAAGATTATACCTTGTAACGTGAACATTAAGTTCCTCTAACACTTCCTGGATTCTGTTAATAACGACAATTGTCGGGTCATCTACAAGACCTCGTCCACCATAATATATGTTTACATTCATATAATTAATATCCTCCCAAATATACCTGTTATCAATTAAGCTTTCCGATAATTGTAACACAAGTATTAGATTTTGGCGACATTTACTATACTGACTTTATACACTTACTTTATACTATACTTACTTTGAACTCATACGCCGCAAACTTTAATATATCTCCATTATTAATATTAACTCTTGTATGCACCTTCAGTCTCTCACCATTAATATAAGTACCATTAGTCGAATTCATATCCTCTACAAAGAAACCTTTATCGCCATACGAAAAACAGGCGTGAAGCTTACTTATAACCGGATTGTCTATGTATACATCAGAAGCTTCCCTGATGCTTCCAACTGTGCAGGGAAACTTACACAGACCAATGGTATTATTAACATTATCATATTCTCCATTATCAGGTCTTACATCAGGAAACAAATCATCTGTCAGACCTTGAAGGCAAAGCTTATTATTCTTATTATCTTCTTCTGCCAGTGATTTAAGATAGTCACTTAAAAGAATTGTATGCTCACATTCTTCTGCCCTATTATCTACATTTCCCTCATTATCTTTAATAACCTCTGCCGTTACAAGCTTATTATCAATCTCCTCGTTAAGGTCAAAACGATACGGAATTTCGTTGACATTTTCTGACTTCGCCTGCTTTAAATCTCCAACAAGCACACCCGCCTTATCTGCAATATAGAACAACACAATTCCAGCTATAAGTAATGCTGCCGATACAACTGTATCCAGCTTTACAACCGCATAACTACGAAACAAAAGACTTGCCGCTGAGTTATATAACAATAAAACTGCCACTGCCTTTAATATAAGCTGTGTCTTTTTGTCAATGCATTTATTATGCTCTTCAACACCAACTGGCTCCGGTCTTACCGCTGATAATATCTTCCCATTAGCATATGATCTTTTATCTTTAATATCTGTATGCGGCTCATCAGCACTGCTTCCCTTATTAATATTTCTTTGGGAACTAAAATCCGGTACACTATCCGATTTTCTTCGAAATTTAGAATTGACGGTGCTCTCATTATTATTTGACACCCCTGCAATTTACCACACTATCAGCATTATTGAGAACCTTAGAGCCTGCCATTCCCTCTGTATTATTGATAATATTAGAATACTCACCACCCTCCGCCGTATTATCAGAACCACTTTTATCCACCGAATTACTTTCATCTTCATTATCTTCAAATAACTGCATAAGTATTATATGGTGTGTAATCTCTTACGAGAATTCTCTGGTACGCTTCATAGAATTTTTACAAGTCTTATTTTTTTCCAATTGAATGGTCAAATCTTTCTAATATATATTCATACAGGCTTCGCATTTTTCCCATAAAAATCCGTATTATTATCCAGCAGGGAATTACATAAAATACACTTTCTTATCTACTAAAGAAATATATATACATCCTGGGTCTAATATTACACGATCAAGATTAAGCATATATTCATTTACAACTCTTGCCATCTTAGATATGTTGCCAAGCAATGACTGCACATCAGACATATTAACCTTGCCATATTCAAGCAATGTGCTTAACTGCTGTTTTGAAGTTATATCATAATATATACATTTTCTTGAATTAATCTCGTTAATGGAAAATTGAAGAAAATAATCAGGCCTGTTTCGCATAAGCATTTTCATCTCATACTCAACCAGCTCATTGCTATCAGTTATATCAACCACCGCATAACTTATATTATTATTTCTTTCATATTTAATGCTTAAATCCTCACCACAATACTGGCTCATTATCCAACCACCTCCATAAGAGCATTTGTCTTTCGTATCAACCGGGCATTATCTATTTTATTTACATTTTCACTAATATTACATATATCTGACATACCTGCGTAACTTCCTATAACCGGAAAACTGGCACTACACACTATGCTTTCGTCCTGTTGATATACCCTGTCATCATATATATTTATATCCCGAAGGAACATAGTCCTGTCTGCCGCATACCTCTCTCCTCTTTTTATCAGCTCTTTCCTTGCAGTAATATCACTTTCCTTTTCATACTCTATCGATATCTGACTCACCATATTCCTTATGATTATCCTATCGTGCATATAAATCCCAACACTTATCAGTGCAATAATTATCATTGTAAATATCGGAACAATAATTGCATTTTCTACTACTTTCATACATCTCTCCATTTCTTAAACACTGACAACTGTTACTGTAATAAAGTTCTTAATATAGTTCCACCGCCAATAACACAACACACTAATGACACCAATAAAAATGGTATATATGGCATAGACGTCCTTAGCTTCATTCTTCCTCCTGCTATCAACGTTCCCCCGGCGATAATTATTAGAAACATAGATAACAACACTGTCTGTATTGTTATATACATTCCTTTAAGCACAGTTATATATGCTATTACTATTGCATCAGCCTCACCTGTTATATGTGTGATCCGTGCAATAATATAAAGACCTGCTCCTATAATAACTGCCGGAATATAATAATCTCTAATCAATAAATGTAGTTCTAATTCACTTCCATCAATAACGTCTGCTAAATGCAGCATAATAATACCAGCTCCCATAACCACAATACTTATAATGTTAATCTTCTTCTTTTTATATCTGCGTATGACATCGCCGCAAGCCATATAATCAAATATAATGTCTTTAACATCTGCTCCCCCTGTCTTATTCCTGACACTTTTCGCACAACCTGCGGTCACTGACACTGTCTTTACTGACTTTCTGAATATTTCTTTTAAGTTCTGTACAATTACGCGAGCTGTGGTATCTTGTCCCATATAATGTATAATAAATTGATGTTGTATCTTTTGTCTGTCCGCAATGTTCACACGAATAATATTTAGCACCCGAAGCATTCCTTAAAACATCCATACATGACCTGTCAGCCTCCAATATGTATCTTAACAAATATGTACATTCCTTATTAGTATGATATACTTCGCCCCCGGCTGTAATGTACACATATTCTTTATCTGACACATTTCCTGCAAAATTATCTTTATCCTCCCCAAGCCACGCATTTATCCTCTTTCTGTCGGTAACTCTTATTGTAGACAGACCAAATATATCAAAAGGATTTTTTGATACTGTATGTAAGCTTTATATCTATAACTGAATTGTTATTTAATATCTTAGAACTCATAAACATAATTCCGGCATTACCACCCATTATGTTATGGTCAGCAGCATAATCTGTTCCTATCTCGTCTATAAGCAGTCGTCTTATTGTCTCTGCCACCATTCCCTTTGGGACATTTCCACTATTTTCATAAACATATACATAGCCTGCACATTTTCTTAATGTCACATAAAAGGCATTGTTGATGTGGATTCGCACTGCTATAACCTGCATAATAAACATAATTGACATAACAGCATATATAAACAGAGGAATTACAATTGCTCCCTCCACACTTGCCGAAGCATTTAAGTTATGTGCCTTGCTACACTTTATGGTTCTTGATAATATTCTATTAATTACTGGCGTTATTAAATTCCTGTAGTTATGGATTGTCCGCATAATACTATGCACTCCATTTCTTTTTTCTCCGGGTAAATCTTATCTTTCCTCCCTTCTTAAATATAATCAACCAACTTATTCTGTGTAGAAAGGCACATTTGCTAAATATAACTGTATGACAGCTTCTGCCTGTACACACTGCCTGTTCCATTCATCTTAAAATGTGCAGCTCCGAAAGCTGCATATATGTAATTCTTCATTCTGAATCCGCTGTGCCCATACATAATCATTCTTAATTCCATTAATGCTGCAATGCGGTAATTTCTGTCCGATTTGTTCATAAACATAATTAACAGCTTTAAATATTCTTTATAACCAATACTATTATCCCTGCCATTTTCCTCAACTTTATTATTATTCACAGCCTCATATGATGTAATATTATTTATCAGGGATTGCAAATTCAGCTTTTCATCTACTAATGAACTTAGCTGTAATATCCAGTTATCCCTGTTCTTAATAAGAGCTATTGTTTCTCCTGCCAGCAATTTTCTTAACTCAACTATAGATTCAGCGTATGCCCATATCGAAACAATAATGTACTGCACAAGCCTGACTGCCAGATCACAGCCAGTAACTCCCACCAGTGCCGCCGCCAGCATATAAGCCTCTGACATCTTATCCTGTGAACTTATAAGATAAGATAGGTTAACACCCTCTCTTATAACAGCTAACTGATTAATTACCTTGTATACATTCTTTCTGTCATTATGTTCACCTCCAATAATATATTCCATTTCATAATCTAATAAAGCACTGCTTCCTGCTCTGTCATTATCACCCAGTGATGTGTCCGTATAACAGATAAAATGCTTCGCAACATATTCCGTGCTTAATACATTTTTCTTTAATGTATCTTCATTCCTGCTTGCTTCGATGCTTCTTTTTATTTCATCTTTATTTATAAAAGAAATGTCACGGCTCTTAATGTATTCATCTGCAAGCTCCTGTATTTCTATATATTTGTTAGAAATCCTGCCTTCTGTCACAGTCTCACAAATTCCTGACTTCAGGTATTCATACAACTGCCATACTGCATTTAACGAAGTATTAATCTGTTCTTTCTGTCTATCTTCATACTGCATATCACCATCATCAGACTGCTCTAACATATCAGCCAGATCCATTTTTTAAGTTTTCATTATCTTCCATAAACTGCTCAGAATATGCCTGTGCCTCACTTAAAATTTTCACCACATCTAACATACTTACATTCATTATCAGCTTGAACAGACTCTTGTTCTTTATCATTCTGGACATTCTCCTGTTCTTCGCCACTTAGAATAGACTGTTGTTCTTTATCAAGCACATTGCTATACATTCCATATTCCATAGCCTTAACAATCTGCTCCTCGACACCATATCCCTCATTATCTGTCATATACGAAAACGCATTAAAAGCACAATCTGATAAACTTATATCTGATGAATAACTGCTTATATTTTCGTTAATATAACTACACAGCTTATTATTGAGTATGTTCCGATTTATTCAATGCAAATATATTAAAATCTTTAAGAAGCTGGTTATTATAACTTGCAAATACTGACTCCTCCGACAACCTGCAACTCTGTTTAACAACAGTATAATACCCTGATTCAGTGATGACTTAATGCACGTTGTAATCAGGGAAATCACAACCATTAATACCATTGCCGCCATAACTGTCAATTGTGCCGGCAATGATATATGTAAAATGTCCTTATTACACATATCACTGCTCATACCACAACCAGCATTATATATATTATGGACATCACAATTAACAGCATTATGTATATTATGGACACCATAACTAACAGCATTATTACCCCTACTGACAGCTATCATATTTTGTTAGCCTGGGAAGTCATCTTTGATAAAAGCTTATTGACTAATGATGTTATCTGGCTTTTAAATATTATTACAAGGCCAATCAGAACAACTGTAATAAGAACTATTTCCACAACACCCATTCCATCTTCTTCATTCCAGAATTTCTTAACTGACTTTATTATTACATTTTGTGCTATTCTATTTCCCATATTTATCCTCTTTTCTGCGTGCATTTCTTTCTAAAAATTATACATTTTCCTACAAGGCATACATTTTCTCCCAAAATTATACATTTTCCTACAAGGCATACATTTTCTCCTTAAAGATATGTATTGCTTCCTGAAAGATTAGTATCCTGCACGCAACGATACCAATCTTCATATAAATAGAACTTCTACCTGTTCTTGTAACTTATTCTTATGACCTGTCCTGCATTTTTACACTTGAAAGCTTATGACTGCTGGCACCATAACAATTATC
>ENA-OPYX01000533-OPYX01000533.1-human-gut-metagenome-genome-assembly--contig:-NODE-533-length-22214-cov-6.290986_pt1 | contig 22214 bp, 25 predicted proteins | sample MGYA00242639_ERZ504486 | MGnify/ENA primary metagenome ERZ504486 (study PRJEB26092, sample SAMD00036296) | human gut metagenome | host: Homo sapiens | study: EMG produced TPA metagenomics assembly of... | reverse complement strand
AAAGAAGCTTTCTTGTTCTGGATTTGCTTTATCATTTTTAATACCAGCAAATCACGAGAAGTTCTTTTTGTCTGTCAGTAAGTTTTTGTGGAGTTAAAACTTTAATGCGAACATGTTGATCGCCACGACCAGCACCGCGAAGGAAAGGAATACCTTTTCCTTTTAAGCGCATTATTGTACCAGACTGGATACCAGCAGGTATTTTCATTTCTACTTTACCATCAAGAGTTGGTACTTCTATAGTATCGCCTAAGGAAGCTTGTACAAAAGTGATAGGAACTTCGCAGATGATTTCAGTGCCTTCACGTTTAAAGAATTTATGGTCTTTTACTGTGATATATACATATAAATCACCAGTAGATCCGCCACGAACACCTGCTTCACCTTCGCCAGCTACGCGGATACGGTTTCCAGTATCTACGCCAGCAGGGATTTTAACTTCAACTTTAGAGCGAACAGATTTAACACCTTTACCATTACAATCTTTACATGGTGTTTTAACGATTTCACCTGTACCACTGCAACGGGAACAAGTACGCTGATTTACCATGCGACCAAATGGTGTATTTTGAGTGAATTGTACTTGACCTGTACCATGGCAATCAGGGCAAGTTTCAGGATGGGTACCAGCAGCAGCGCCTGTACCATTACAACTAGAACATTTTTCTGTACGAGGAATATTGAGTTCTACTGTTTTACCAAATGCAGCTTCTTCAAAGGAAATAGATAAATTATAGCGTAAATCAGAACCACGTTCTGGGCCACGACGGCGAGCAGAACCGCCAGCACCACCGCCACCAAAGAACATGTCAAAGATATCGCCAAAACCTTCTCCACCAAAGCCACCTTGACCAAAACCGCCGAAACCGCCAAAGCCACCGCCAGCTCCACCAGTACCATCAAAAGCTGCGTGACCAAATTGGTCATATTGAGCTTTTTTCTGTGGATTGGATAAAACTTCATAAGCTTCATTTACTTCTTTGAATTTTTCTTCGGCTTCTTTAGGATTATCACGATTGAGGTCAGGGTGATATTTTCGAGCCATTTTTTTGTAGGCTTTTTTATTTCTGCTTCTGTAGCATTTTTACTTACGCCTAAGACTTCATAATAATCGCGTTTTGTACTCACTTTGCACCACCTAAACCTAAATAAAGATTTTATGCTTAATTGACATAACTCCAGCTAAGGATTAACTGGAGTTATGTGCATCGAATTTCTTATATTAATTAAACTTAAATTATTTATCAGTTACATCTTTAAAATCAGCGTCAACAACATTGTCATCATCTTTTGTCTGAGTCTGTTGCTGTGCATTAGCACCTGCTCCGCCAGCTTGTTGTTGAGCTTGCTGAGCCTGCTGATATGCAGCTGCGCTTAATTCATAAAGAGGTTTTTGTAATTCTTCCATAGCTTTTTTGATTGCTTCGATATCTGTACCTTTGAGAGCATTTTTAACGCCTTCAATGCCATCTTTTACTTTAGCTACAGTATTAGCATCAGCTTTATCGCCTAAATCTTTGATTACTTTTTCAGCTTGGAATACTAAAGAATCAGCATTATTTCTAGTTTCTACTTCTTCTTTACGTTTTTTATCTTCAGCTTCATGAGCTTGAGCTTCTTTAACCATGCGGTCGATATCTTCTTTGCTCATACCGCTATCAGATTGAATAGTGATATTTTGTTCTTTACCAGTACCAAGGTCTTTTGCAGATACATGAACGATACCATTAGCATCAATATCGAATTTAACCTCGATCTGAGGAACTCCTCTTGGAGCTGGTGGAATATCTGTTAAATCGAAACGACCGAGAGTTTTGTTGTCTGCTGCCATTTCACGTTCACCTTGAAGAACATGAATGCTAACTGCAGGCTGATTATCAGCAGCTGTAGAGAATACTTGGCTCTTAGAAGTAGGAATAGTAGTATTTCTTTCAATGATTTTTGTGCAAATACCACCTAATGTTTCAATACCTAAGGAAAGTGGAGTTACATCAAGAAGTAATACGTCTTTAACTTCACCAGCTAAGATACCAGCTTGAATAGCTGCACCTACTGCAACGCATTCATCAGGGTTTACACCATGATTTGGTTCTTTACCAAGATATTTTCTAATAGCTTCTTGAACAGCAGGGATACGGCTAGAACCACCAACTAAGATGATTTTATCGATTTCAGAAACGGATAAACCAGCATCAGCCATAGCTTTACGAGTTGGTTCGATTGTAGCTTCAACAAGATCTGCTGTTAATTCATCAAATTTTGCACGAGTAAGAGTTAAATCTAAGTGTTTTGGACCTGTTGCATCAGCAGTGATGAATGGTAAGTTGATATTTGTAGAAGTCATGCTGGAAAGTTCGATTTTTGCTTTTTCAGCAGCTTCGATAAGACGTTGAGCACTCATTTTATCTTGAGATAAGTCAATGCCGTTGGATTTTTTGAATTCTTCTACCATCCAATTCATTACTGCATGGTCAAAGTCATCGCCACCTAAATGAGTATTACCATTAGTGGATTTTACTTCAAATACGCCATCACCAAGTTCAAGGATAGATACATCAAATGTACCGCCACCTAAGTCGAATACTAAGATTGTACCATCTTCGCCTTTATCAAGACCATAAGCAAGAGCAGCAGCAGTTGGTTCGTTTACGATACGAAGAACATCAAGACCTGCGATTTTACCAGCATCTTTAGTTGCTTGACGTTGGCTATCGTTGAAGTAAGCAGGAACAGTGATAACTGCTTGAGTTACTTTTTCGCCAAGATATTTTTCTGCATCAGCTTTTAATTTTTGAAGAACCATAGCAGAAATTTCTGGTGGAGTATAAGATTTACCATCAATATTTACTTTATAATTAACTTCGCCCATATGACGTTTGATTGAAGCGATTGTTCTATCTGGATTGGAAACGGCTTGACGTTTTGCAAGTTGACCTACAAGACGTTCACCATCTTTTGTGAAACCTACAACTGAAGGAGTAAGTCTGCTACCTTCTGGGTTTGTAATAACTGTAGGTTCGCCACCTTCCATAACAGCGACTACAGAGTTAGTAGTACCTAAGTCAATACCAATTACTTTGGACATTATAAATTCCTCCTAAAAACATCTATATATAAATATAAGTGTTATGCAATTTAATAAAATATTTTATATTAATTATAGTTAATTAAATGATTAATTAGCTACAACTTTTACCATACTTGGGCGAATTACTCGACCTTGTACCATATAACCTTTTTGGAATTCTTCTTCGATGGTATCATCTTCTTTTTCAGGGTCTTGAACGCGCATTACAGCTTGATGGAAATTAGGATCAAATTTTTCACCAGCAGCTTTAATAACTTCAAGACCATTTTTCTTCAAAGATTCCATTAATTGGTTGTAAACCATGGAAATTCCATCATGAAGAGGAGTACCAGCAGCTCCTTCAACAGCTAAAGCACGTTCAAAATTATCAATGATGGGTAATAAATCTTTAATTAATCCTTGAAGTACTACACTAGATAATTCTTCACGTTCTTTTTCATTGCGACGACGGAAGTTTGCAAAATCAGCTTGCAATCTTTTATAGTGGTCTTCGCTTTGCTGTAATAATTCTTTTTGAGCTTCAAGTTCTTTTTTTATTGTATCAAAAGTTGCTTCATCATTTTCTACAGCAGTCTCATTAGTAGTTTCTTCTACTGTTTCTTTAACTTCGTTATCAGAAGTAGTTTCAGTCTGCATAGTTTCTTTAGTTTCTTCTGGAGTAGCCATGAATCAACCACCTTCTTAGTTAATAATAAATAGTTTAATCTTTATAGATTACAAATGAAATCTATGGAAAATATCAGCAAGATTAGCATTCATAAATTTTAATAAAGAAATTATTTTGCCATAATCCATACGTGTTGGACCTAAAACAGCTAATGTCGCAATTGGTTTACCATCTAAATGATATGTGGCACTGATAATACTGCAATCTTTAATATCATTATATTTGTTTTCTTGACCAATGGTAACAGCTAAACTTTCATCTTTTTGTGCATGTAAAATATCATATAAAAGTTGTTTTTCTTCAAACATAGATAATAGTTTTTTTACTTTATCTATATTATGGAATTCAGGCTGTTCCATTAATTCTCTTGCACCACCTAGATAAAGTCGTTCTTGCTTATCTTTGGCTAATGCTTCATCTATAATATTAATGATAGCATTGAAAACTGTGGAATTAACAGTTTCACCACGAATTTTGCGAATTGATGCCATACTAATATCTGATAGACGCTTACCTTTGAGATAATGATTAAAGATACTAGCGATATTATCAAAATCCTTAAAAGAAACACCACTTGGAATATCGATAATTTTGTTATCAATAAAACCAGCATCTGTCATGATGACAGCTATTACTTGATGTTCATTAAGTGGTAAAAATCGCAAATACTGAAAAGCTGTTTGCGTTAATTGTGGAGCTAAAACTAAAGATACATTTTTTGTCAATTGAGAGATTATACGTGAAGTTTCACGGAAAATTTCTTCAACAGAACGTACTTTAGTAGCATACCAATTATTGATAAGAGATATCTCATTCTCCGACATTTGTTCTAATGTTAATAAGTCATCAACATAAAAACGATAACCTTTTGATGAGGGGATACGCCCAGATGAGGTATGGAGATGCTTGATATAACCAAGTGTCTCTAAATCTGCCATTTCATTACGAATTGTCGCAGGGCTAATTCCCAAACTATATTTCTTAGCAATTGTTCGGGAGCCTATTGGCTCTGCAGTAGATATATAGTCATCTACAATGGCTCGGAGAATGCGTTGCTTTCTTTCATCTAGCATTTCTTTCACCCCTATTGTTAGCACTCTATAATAGTGAGTGCTAACTTCTAATTAAGAATGTATCACTATTTAGACAAAATGTCAATGTCTTTTGTTTAATTAAATAAAAAATTTCTTAAGTATAATGAAAACAATTGAAATTAGTTTAGTTATTATATAGGAACTAAACTAAATGATAAAAATTATTGATTATAGGATTGAGGTTTTTAATAAAATAGTGTAAAATATAGATTATGAGCGTTAATTGAAAAAAAATAAAATAGAAAGCCGAATCCAGCTCAGGAGCGGGAGAACCAATTTTTTGGGGTGATCTAATTTATTTTGGTAGAATTTACTGAAATTTTAGATGGATAGTCTTTCCTTCTCTGTCCTAATCCCGTCAGCTAACCTCGTAGGCGATTTTGAGAGGAGTCTTTTTTTTGAGTAAAGTTGTCCGTGTTTTAGTTTTATCTTTATGTTTGATCTGTATGAGTGCTATTGCTAGCGCATCTTCTTTCCGTTTAGGAGACCAAGGTGCAGAAATCGCTGAAATTCAAGCAGCATTGGCAAGTCAGGGTTATGATGTAACAGCAGATGGAGATTTCGGTCCAGCTACACAAGCTGCAGTGGCAGCATTCCAATCAGCTAATGGTTTGGATAATGATGGTTTAGTTGGCGCTATGACATATCAAACATTGATGGGACGTAACATGCCTGTAGTAAGCCGTAGTTCTAATTACATTGCAAAACGTATCATTAATTCATCTTTGAATTATATTGGCGTGCCATATGTATTTGGTGGTACAACTCCAAGCGGTTTTGATTGTTCTGGTTTTACGCGTTATGTTTTTGCTACAGCTGGTATTTCTCTTCCACGTACAGCAGATGTACAATTTGAAATAGGTACACCAGTATCTTATGATAACCTTATGCCTGGTGATTTAGTATTTTTCTCTACTTATACTTATGGAGCATCTCATGTAGGTATCTATATGGGTGATGGTAATTTTATTAATGCTTCTTCTAGCCGTGGAGTAGTTGTCGATTCTTTAAGTAGTTCTTATTGGGCATCTTGCTATATTGGAGCACGTAGAGTTTTATAATTACATAAATTAAATTAAACATAATTTAATTTAATACAAAGGAGACGATAGGTCTCCTTTTTTCTTTATAAAAATAATAAAAGCATAAATTAAAGAAAGTGAAGTGAAAAATAATGTCTTTTTTGAATAATTGTAGACAATTTACTAATTTATCCGCTATGAAAGCTAATTTTTTACAAAGAATTAATACAGTATTACCTTTAGTTTCTGATTTGGTACATGCACATGTAGCTATGTATACATTTTCCAAAAAAGAAAATTATTTCACTGTTGTTTTCTGAATTTGAACCACATACTACGTATAATCCTATAAAACAATCATTGATAGGGAAGGAAATTCCTAAAGTACAAGAGCCTTTAATTGATAAAACTATTAAATTTAAATCAAAATATGAAGGTCAAAGAGAATTAGATTTTGGTAAATTTTATCAAATGTATACTATACCGATTGTCGTTGATTATGAAGTAATAGCTGTTATTTGTTTTGAGATAAATTATGAAGATACACAAACAAGAGGTTTTACTCGTCTTTTGAAAACTGCCTTTATTATTTTGGAAAATGCGCCTAAAAAAGCAGATAATAAAATGTATAGAGCAATTTCTTCACGAGATGGGATTATCATTACAGATAAAAATGAACGCATTATTTTTGCTAATATGGTAGCATCAAGAATATATCACGTTTTAGGTGTTAGTAATTTGTTGGGTTGTCATCTTTTTGATAGACAGTTGACTTTGCATATTAGAAAAGAAACTATTTTGCCTAGATGTCCTTATGAAAAAGAAATTGAAGTGGGTAATTTAGTATTGATTAGAAGAGACATTCCAATCAATGAAGCAGGCAATTTATTGACACGTATAGTGATTTTATCTGATGTTACTGAAATTAGAAAAAAGGATAAAGAATTAAAAATAAAATCAGCAGTGATACAAGAAATTCATCATCGCGTAAAAAATAATTTGCAAACTATTGCTAGTTTACTTAGATTACAAGCTAGACGTTCAAATTCAATGGAAGTAAAAGAGGCTTTAAAGGAAAGTGTAAATCGTATTTTAAGTATATCAGTTGTGCATGAATTTTTATCACAACAAGGTGATGAAAATATAGATGTAATGGAAGTAACAAAAAATATTTTGCAATTAATCCAGCAAAATATGTTAGATAGTCATTTTAAATTGGAGACAGAATTCATTGGAGAGACAATAATTTTACCATCAAAACAAGCTAGTAATTTAGCTTTGATCATAAATGAATTGATTTTAAATTCAATTGAGCATGGATTTTTAGGCAGAAATTATGGTAAAATTGGTCTTAAAATAAGTCAAAGTGATGAAGCCTATATAATAGAATTGTATGACAATGGTAATGGTTTACCAGAGAAATTTTTTGATTTACCGACAAAATCTTTAGGACTTCAAATTGTGAGAACCTTAATTGAAGGAGATATGAATGGTTCTTTTGACTTATATAATGATAATGGGGTTCATGCCAAGATAGCTATTCCCTATAAATTTTTAATGGAGAGTGAAGTTGATGTCTAAGTTAAAAATTGTGATTGCTGATAATGAATCAATCATTCGCATGGATTTGAAAGAAATGTTAGAAGAAGCTGGGCATGAAGTCGTTGGAGAATGTTTTAATGGATTAAAAGCTATAGAATTAACGCAGCGATTAAAACCTGATTTAGTGATTATGGATATAAAAATGCCAGAAATGGATGGGATTACAGCTGCAAAGAGAATTTCTGACCAAAAATTAGCTCCTGTTATTTTGCTTACAGCTTTTAGCCAAAAAGACATTGTAGAAAAAGCTAAGAATTCAGGTGTTTTAGCTTATTTGGTAAAACCAATAAAGCCAAGTAATTTGTTTCCAGCAATAGAAATTGCACTATCTAGATTTAATGAGATTAAACAATTAGAAAGTGAATTAGATGATATAAAAAATTCACTAGAAATGAGAAAATTATTAGATAGAGCAAAAGGTATTTTGATGGATGCTTATAATTTATCTGAAAGTGAAGCTTATCGTAGAATACAAAAATATAGTATGGCAAAACGAAAAACAATAAAAGAAGTTGCACAATCAATTATTCGCGCAGCTACAAAATGATAAATAAAAAGGGCATTAACTTTTATAAGATAATGCCCTTCTTTATTATTTACACTATTTATGATAATTATGTTTTAGAAGTTAAATGTCATCATTGACTTTATTTTTATTTTGCTCAATAAGTCCATCAGTATTTTTTGTTCTTCTACATTGACAGCTTCTAATACTCGGCGACAATTTTGAGCGATAACTTCAAACCATTCATTATATTGTTCAATCGCCAATGGTGTGAGATAAATATATTTTTCACGTTTATCCTCACCACTTTGACGCATGATAAGATTTTTTTTCATCAGCTGACGAATTGTTTTAGAGATTGCAGCAGGTTCAATATTTAAATAGTTAGCAAGTGCTGTCTGTGTCATAGTGCCTTGATCGTGAATTGTTTTTAAGATAGTCCATTCAGAACCATAGATATTTGTACTGTATAATGCATGGTTTACACTTTTTGACATAGCACGTGTTGTTTGATATAGTTGATGAACTAATTCGTCTGTCTGTTGAATTGTTTCTAGAGAAATTTCGATGATAATCCCCTCCTTATATACTGTTATAACAAATAATAGATATTTTTACAATGAAAATTAATGAAGAAATTAACGATGATTTTGTTATATTTATAATTTTTAGGGGAAAAAGTACGTTATAGGAGGTATATTTATGCTTTATTTAGTCAAGATTTTTTATGCTTTTATAATTCCACCGGGAGGAATTATATCACTTCTGATTTTATTCAATATTTATTTGTATTGGAAGAAATTTAAAGGCAAATATATTTTAACAGTGATTACTTTATTGTTTTATTTGTTATCTACAAATTTTATAGCTTATCATTTAGTTAAGCCATTGGAGAATTTTTATCAAAATAAAACTATTGAACAGTTAAAGCAAGATAAAGATGATGTGATAATTATGCTAGGTGGCGGTGCGATAAATGTAGCAGATATTGATGGCGAAGGGCAAGTTTCAGGATATGTAGCTAATCGCATGATTACAGTTATGAGATTGCAAAAAAGAATTGGATATTCCTATTATTTTATCTGGCGGAAAGGTGTTTGAAGATACAGGACGAGAAGCTGATATTGAAAAGCGTATATTTGAAGGTATGGGCGTAAATTCGCAAGCTTTGATATTAGAAAATCAGAGCAGAAACACAGTGGAAAATGTGCAAAATAGTAAGGTTATAATGGAAGAATATAATTTTACTAAGCCATTAGTTATCACATCTGGTTTTCACTTACCAAGAGCAATGGAAATATTTGCACGTGAAGGAATTGAAGCTACGCCATATGTAGCAGATTATCAAATGAGTGATGAGTTAGTCTTTAGTATTTTTAATTTTTTACCTAATAATGGTAGTTTAAATACATCTTGTATGGCTATTCGTGAATATTTGGGTATTTTGGCTTTAAAATTAAAAATGCAATGAGTTTTAATATAAATATAATTAGATTAAAGAGAATATAAAATGATGATTAAGGAAACATTACAAGAAAAATTAAAATTATTGCCTACAAAATCAGGTGTTTATTTGATGAAAAATAAGCAAAAACAGATTATATATGTAGGTAAAGCGATTAATTTAAAAAATCGTGTGCGACAATATTTTCAATCGAGTAGAAATCATTCAGCAAAAACAATTGCTATGGTGTCACATATAGAAGATTTTGAAACAATAGTTACAGATAATGAATTAGAAGCATTGATTTTAGAATGTAATTTGATAAAAAAACATCATCCTAAATATAATATTATGCTTCGTGATGATAAGACTTATCCTTATTTAAAGATTACTTTAAATGAAAAATATCCAAGAATAATAACTACTCGTCGCCTTATCAAAGATGGCTCAAGATATTTTGGTCCATATACAAGTTCTACAGCAATGAAGGAAACTTTAAATTTATTGCGTAAATTATTTCCTTTGCGAACTTGCAAGTATTTAGCAGATAGACCTTGTTTAGAATATCATATAAAAAGATGTTTAGCTCCTTGTGCTAATTATATTGATGAAGATACTTATAAAGATATGGTAGATGGTGTATGTTTATTTTTAGAAGGTAAAAGTGAAGTTGTAGAGCAAAATTTGGCGAAAAAAATGCAGATGGCAGCACAGAATTTAGATTTTGAGAAAGCTGCTAGATTGAGAGACCAATTATTAGCTGTGCGCAAGATAATGGAAAAACAAAAGATATTATTAGATGATGGTGATATAGATGCTATCGGTATCGCTAGAGCTAATTATGGAATTTGTATAGAGATATTTTTTATTCGTAATGGTAAAATGTTAGGTCGCAATCAATTTTTATTAAATGATGAAGATGATGATGAAAAAAATTTGATAACAGCTTTTTTGAAACAATATTATAATGATGCGGTGGATATTCCTAAAGAAATATTAATACCAGAAGAGATAGCAGAAATAGAATTATTGCAAGAATGGCTTTGGGCAGAAAAGAAGAAAAAGACAAAAATTTTATTGCCTAAACGTGGTGTGAAAAAAGATATTTTGATGATGGCAAAAGAAAATGCAGAAAAATATTTATTAGAGCAAGAGCAAAAATTAAAAGATATGAAGGCTCGTAGTTTAGGTGCTGTCTATGATTTACAAAAATATTTAAGTTTACCTAAGCCACCAATGCGTATGGAATGTTTTGATATATCACATATTCAAGGTTCAGAAACAGTAGCTTCTATGGTGGTATTTCAAGATGGCAAGCCAGATAAAAATTCTTATCGCAGATTTAAGATAAATTCTACTGAAGGAAAACCAGATGATTTTATGTCGATGAGGGAAGTAACTACTCGCAGATATATAGGCATTGATAAAAATGATTTACCAGATTTGATAATCATTGATGGCGGTAAAGGTCAATTGAGCTCAGCTTTGGAAATTATTCGTGGAGCAGGTCATTATAGCGTCCCTGTAGTAGGGCTTGCTAAGCAATTTGAATATATTTTTACAGAACAATCATCAGAGCCTGTTATTTTGCCACGTCATTCAGATGCTTTATATTTGGTGCAAAGTATAAGAGATGAGGCTCATCGCTTTGCTATTACTTATCATCGTAAACTTAGAACAAAACGCAATAAAATATCTATATTAGATAATATTTCTGGAATTGGTGCTAAGCGAAGGAAAAGTTTATTTGACCATTTTGAAACGATACAAAATATAAAAAATGCTTCAGTTGATGAATTGATGGCGGTACCAGGGATTAGCGAGCAGATAGCAAAATCTATATATAATTTTTTCCGCACACATGAGTTAGTGAGCAGTAAATTAAAATAAATTTACAACTGTACATTTAATTTACAAGTTTACAATAAATAATCATTGACAAATATAAATTTTATTGTTATAGTAATAGACAGATAAAAACAGTGAAGAGGAAAAGTAGATTTATGAAGCTTGCAGAGAGCTATGGTTTGGTGGGACATAGTAGTGAATTAAATTGAAATACACCTTAGAGTTGCAAGGCTGAACAATTATAATAATTGAGATTAGATTAATTAAGTAAGTTTTGTCGGAGTGCCTCCGTTATCATGGGCTAGGATATGTTAGTATCCGAATGAGTGGCTAAAAAAGCAAATTGGGTGGTACCACGGGTTATAACAGCTCGTCCCTATATAGGGGCGAGCTTTTTTGTATGCTTTTTTAGTTAGATGAATTTATTTTAAACTTATATCAGCTGATAATAATACTTAAGTTTTTGACAAATTAAAATTTAATCTGCAGTAATTTAAAGATTGATGTTAAAGTAAAAATTTTGATTAACATCATAAGAAAGGATGAAAACTATGTCTATTCAATTAATGATAGTCTGTCTATATGTAGTATTATTATTTGCAATATCTTTTTATGTAAAACATCGCGCTAATAAAAATCCTATGGAGTATTTATTTGCAGGAAGAAAATTATCTACATCACTTATTGCTTTTAATGTAACAGGTCTTGCTGTAGGGGCTGCTTCTACTGTTGGTGTGGCAGAAAATGCAACACAGGTAGGAATTGCAGCTGGTTGGTACAATGGAGCATGGGCTATTGGTGCTGTGGTTATGGGAATTTTAGCCGCAGGGAAATATAGACAAATGGGTTGTTCTACGATACCAGAATTATTTGAACGTTATTATGATAAAAAAGGTCGTCTTATAAGTGCAATTGGTTTAGCAATCATTCTTATTTGTATTACTTCACTTCAATATGTAGCAGGCGGGGCAATTTTATCAACACTTATGCCAGATATATTTTCTATGAAAATAGGCATGATAATGAGTGCTATAGTTTTCATCGGTATCACTGTTGTGGGCGGATTGTGGTCTTCTGGTATGTCTAATATGATAAGTGTTAGCTTAATTTATTTAGGAATTTTATATTCAACTATTTCTGTCGTAGATAATAATGGTGGTCTTGTAAATATCAATAATAATTTACCTGTAGTTGATTTTTCTTGGTTTAGTCCTATTGGTGGCTTAGGCTTAGCTGTGGTATTAGGTTGGATTTTAATTATGATATCTCAAGCACTTACATTGCAAGGAACTGTACAGATTGCCTGCGGTGCAAAAGATGCTAAAACAGCAAGAAAAGGCTTTATTTTAGGTGGAGCATTGATTTTTCCAATTGGCTTTTTATCAGCTATTTTAGGTTTAGCAGCTAAAGTTCAATATCCAGATATTAATCCAACTATGGCACTTCCTCAAATCATTATGAGCTTAGATCCTGTAGTTTCAGGAATAACACTTGCAGCATTATGGGCAGCAGATGTTTCCACTGCTTGTACAATATTATTAGGTGCAGGCACACTTATTTCTCAAGATATTTATAAACGTTTTATCAATCCACAAGTAACAACTGCAAAATTTTTGCAAGTAAATCGTTTAGTTATATTGTTAGTAGGTATTGCTACTTTATGGTTAGCATTTAATGCAGTGGGAATTTTAAAAACTATGATGATTGGTTTAAGTTTGACTACTGCCTTCACTGTAGTATTTTTATTTACTGTATTTGCGCCTAGTCTTTGTCGTAAAAATTCAGCATTTTACACTACTGTTGTAGGTTTGATAGGGTTAGTTTTATGGCAATTTGTACCTCAGATACATGTATTGCCACATGTAATTTATTTTGAATGGATTATTTGTATAATCAGCTTTTTGATTATCAGTGTTGTGGATAAACAGCCAATTAAAATAGTTGAGAAAGAAACTACATCAGCAAAAGTCATGGTAAATCAAGAAGTTTTGAGCAGATAAAAATAAATAATAAAATTTATAACCTGACAAGTAAAAATACTTGACAGGTTATTTTTTGTCATATATAATAGTCAAAGTCGTAGGACATAATTAAATTTGATGAATAATGAAAGCTCAGGTGGTTTAAATGTTAGAAAAGTTTTTGCACATGAGCGCTTTATTTGATATTTATGGGGCTTTGCTAACTGACAAACAGAAACGTTGTCTACAAATGCACTTATTCGAAGATTTTTCACTATCAGAGATAAGTACAGAGTTAGGAATTTCACGTCAAGCTGTTTATGACATGTTGCGTCGCAGTGAGCAAATCATGCAGCAATATGAAGATAAATTAGGTTTGGCAGCCCGTTCGACAAAAGAAAAAACAGAGCTTTTGTCAATTTTATCTGATTTATTAGCATTAAAGCAGGAATCAGAAGATAACAGGCTTAATAATATAATAAGACGTATTTCTGTGTTAACAAATGATAGCAAGGAGGCATAAATTTGATTTTTGAAAATTTAGCTGATCGTTTGCAAGAGACTTTTAAAAAATTGCGTGGTCATGGTAAATTAACAGCTGATGATGTTAATGCTACCATGCGAGAAATTCGCATAGCTTTATTAGAAGCCGATGTAAACTTTAAAGTAGTTAAAGATTTTATTAAAAAAATAAAAGAACGTGCAGTAGGACAAGAAGTTTTAGAGTCCTTGACACCTGCACAAGCTGTTATTAAAATTGTTAACGAAGAGTTAACAGCATTGATGGGGCAGACTCAAAGTCATATAAACATTTCACCAAAAGCTCCTACAATTATCATGATGGTAGGTCTTCAAGGGGCAGGTAAAACAACATCTGCTGGTAAACTTGGTTTGATGTTTAAAAAGCAAGGCAAACACCCATTGATGGTTGCAGCAGATATCTATCGTCCAGCAGCTATCAAGCAGTTACAAGTACTCGGTAGTCAAATTGATATTCCAGTATTTGCTAAAGAAGATTGTAAAGATGCTGTGCGTATCGCTAATGAAGCAATAGATTATGCAAAATCTCATGCTAATGATATTGTAATCATCGATACAGCAGGACGACTTCATATAGATGAAAACCTCATGCAAGAGTTGAAATCTATAAAAGAAGATGTAAAACCGCATGAAATCTTATTAGTAGTTGATGCTATGACTGGTCAAGATGCAGTTAATGTAGCAGAAAGCTTCAATAATGATTTAGGCTTAGATGGTGTTATCTTAACTAAAATGGACGGGGATGCTCGTGGTGGTGCGGCACTTTCCGTTAAGGCTGTTACAGGTTGCCCTATTAAATTTGTGGGTGCTGGTGAAAAATTAGAAGCCTTAGAACCATTTTATCCAGATAGAATGGCTTCTCGTATCTTAGGTATGGGTGATGTGCTTACTTTAATTGAAAAAGCACAGACTGCTTTTGATGCAGAAGAAGCAAAAAAAATGGAAAAAGCTTTCCGCAAAAATGAATTTACATTAGATGATTTCTTATCTCAATTAAATCAAGTAAGAAAGCTTGGCTCTTTTGAAAATATCTTAGGTATGATACCTGGTATGGGTGGACTTAAGAAAAAACTCGGTGATGTGGATATCGATATGAATGGTAAAGAAATCAAACATATCGAAGCTATTATTAGAGCCATGACACCGGAAGAAAAAAGAAATACAAAAATCATCAATGGTTCTCGCCGTAAGCGTATCGCTATGGGTAGTGGAACAAAAGTTCAGGAAGTCAATAAGCTCTTAAAGCAATTTGACGAAATGAAAAAAATGATGAAGAAAATGTCTAATATGAAACAGTTAAATAAGAAAGGTAAAAAAGGAAAAGGCGGTTTCAAACTTCCTTTCTTTAGATAAACCTTCTATAATATAACTTAATCACTTTAAGGAGGTGAAAACATTGGCAGTTAAAATTCGTTTAAATCGTATGGGTGCTAAAAAACGTCCATTCTATCGTATCGTTGTAGCAGATTCTCGTGCTCCACGTGATGGTCGTTTCATCGAAATCTTAGGTAACTATGATTCCACAAAAGAACCTGCTATTATCAATATTGATGAAGAAAAAACTTTAGACTGGATGCTCAAAGGTGCTCAGCCTACAGATACAGTTAAATCTTTACTTAGCAAAAAAGGTATCATGACTAAATTTGATGCAGCTAAACATGCTAAGAAATAAGAAAGAGGCAAATAGATGAAGGAACTTGTTGAAGTAATAGCAAAATCACTCGTTGATTATCCAGAACAAGTTACTGTTGATGAAATCGTTGATGGTAATCATGTTTTGTTAAAATTGCGTGTAGCTTCAGCTGACATGGGAAAAGTCATTGGTAAACAAGGCCGTATAGCCAAAGCCATGAGAACTGTAGTGAAAGCTGCAGCTTCCTGTGAAAATAAAAAAGTTACAGTTGATATCATCGAATAATTGCAATAAAAATAGCCGAAGGTCGATTATGACTTTCGGCTTTCTCTTTATCCAAAATCTTTTCATTATAATATATATATGATAGTATATATCATGAGATTAATGAAATAATTAAAGTGAGGTTATAATTATGGAAAGCATTTCTTTACAATGTCCAGTAACAATTAAAGTAAAAGTTACTGAAAAATTTAGAGCTAAAATGTTAGATAAAATGGAAAAACAATTAGCAGAAGTAGATTTAAAATTATCTAAAATCGACATTCAAAAGAAAAAATTTTTAGAAGAACATGCTGAAGATAATATTCAACAAGTCGGAGCAATTGTTCAAAAAATGGAAGTAGACAAAGCTAAAGGTTTAAAATTAAAAGCTAAAATTGAACAAGATATTGCTGATATGAAACATTTAGGTTTAGGTGCTGAAATTATTCAAGGTACTATGCAACATGTATTTAATGTAAAAGTTGGCGATAAAATGCCAGCTGTTATGAATACTGAAATTATCGTAGAGGATGAAAAAATCATTGAAATCCGCAACTAATAAAAAGATTATTATTGGTAAAATCGGTGCAGCTCATGGTGTTAGAGGAGATATGAAAGTATATCCTTTAACAGATTTTCCTGATAGATTTAATACTATAAAAAAAGCATATGTAGACGATAAAGAAATAAATATTATTTCTACTCGCTATCAGGGAAATTTTGTAGTGATGAAAGTAGAAGGTGTTAACTCTCGTGAAGAAGTAGCACGTTTTACAAATAAATTATTGAAAATAAATCGCAGTGATGTACCACCACTTGAAGATGGAGAATATTATGCTTTTGATATAATCGGACTTCAAGTAATCAATCAAGATGATGTTGTTTTAGGTGAAATAACAGAAATTTTGAAAACTGGTAGCAATGATGTATATATTACTAAAGCTAAAGATGGCAGACAAATTTTAATTCCGGCATTAAAGAAAGTAGTTACTGAAATAAATATTGAAGATGGATTTATGAAAGTAATTTGGGATGAAAATCAGGAAGTGTAATTATGAGAATAGATATATTATCCTTATTTCCTGAGATGTTTGGCGGAGTTTTTGGTTGCAGTATTACTAAAAGAGCGATTGAAAAAAATATTTTAGATATACAAATAACAAATCCTCGTGAGTTTGCTTTTAATAAGCATAATCAAGTTGATGATACAGCTTATGGTGGTGGTGCTGGCATGGTGATGAAGCCAGAGCCATTATTTAGAGCTGTAGAAGACGTTAAATCTAAGACGCAAATTGAGAATAGCAAGGTTATATTGATGTGTCCTACTGGAAAAGTATTCACTCAAGAAAAAGCAAAAGAACTTGCTAATTTTGATCAGTTAATATTTATCTGTGGTCATTATGAAGGCTTTGATAATCGTGTGGTACAAAATTTATCTGATGAAGTAATTTCTATTGGCGATTATGTATTAACAGGTGGAGAACTTCCTGCTATGGTGGTAATCGATGCTGTATCAAGAATGCTTCCAGGCGTATTAGGCTCTGGAGAGTCTGCGCCAACAGATTCTTTTTATAATGGACTTCTAGAATATCCACAATATACAAAACCACGTGAGTATATAGGTCTTAGCGTACCTGATGTACTACTTTCAGGAGACCATGCTAAAATAGCAAAATGGCGTCGACAAGAATCTTTGCGTGTTACGTATACAAATAGACCAGACTTACTTGAAAAAGTAGAATTAAGCAAAGATGATAAGAAATTTTTAGAGGAATTGAAAAATAATTCTAAATAAAAAAAGGCTTTTAATAGAAGACAAAATCTATTAAAAGCCTTTTATAATTTTTTAATAATAAGATTTAGATACAACACTTGTTAAAGTTAAATTAGAACTATCCGTGAAATACAAGTTTATTATATGGAATTCAAATATAACACTTGTTAAAGTTAAATTTTATAATAGAAAAGGATTGATTTTCATAAAAGTCATTCAAATACAACACTTGTTAAAGTTAAATGACACTGAAAAATCAAATTTTGTAAAAGTATTTAAATTCAAATACAACACTTGTTAAAGTTAAATCTTTACTGCCCTTCTATATGCTTCATCTTCGAGTAGATTCAAATACAACACTTGTTAAAGTTAAATCATCCAAATTTTATGCTTTCCTTTTTCCCAGCAGAATTCAAATACAACACTTGTTAAAGTTAAATAATTAAGCAAGTAATTATTACTTTCACTTGCATCATTCAAATACAACACTTGTTAAAGTTAAATACTAGAAAAATCAATCTTTATGATTTTCATTATACTATTAAAAGTATTGATACACAAGGATTTTAGTTGTTTTTTACCAGCGATAATAGGATTTTTGGAGATTTTATAAAAAGGTTTAATTTTCAAGCTTTAGAGGAGTTTTGTTTATTTTTAGCTGGTAATTTTATGGTAAATAAAATTTTATTAAGCAAAAAACAAAAAGCAACTATCATTGATAGTTGCTTTAATTTTATAAATCATATGGTGACCCACCCGGGACTCGAACCCGGAACCTGCTGATTAAGAGTTAAAATATAGTTATTTTTTAGGTATATTAAAGTCAATGACATCAATATGTTATATACTGATGTCATTTTTTATATAAAATATCTTTTATATAATATGAATATTTTATATAAATTTTTATTTGTGATGTCATTGAGATGTCAATTTTTTATTTCTTTCATTAAGATATTCAGCAATAGATTTAGTCATTTGTTCTGTTTTGTGTACATATCTATTCAAAGTAAATGAGGCATTAGCATGACCAGCATGAGCTTGAATTGCTTTTGCTGGAAATATTAGCATTCTGCATAAAGATGTTAAGCATGTATGTCGAAAATGATTTAAATTGTAATATCGCTTTTTATACCTGCTTTACGTTTTAGTTTTACAAACTCATGTGTTATATTATCCGGTTGAATGAAATTTCCTAAACGTGAATGATGTTGCGACATAAATACAAAATCTTTTAATGATAATATACGATTTTTATTTTTAAAAAATTCTTTTTGTTGTATTTGATGTTTTTGTAAATTAAGTTTTAAAATACCTGTAAGAGCGATATCTCTAATACCATAGTCTGTTTTAGGTTCACCAATAGAAAATCTTGTTTCAATAGTAGGTGCATATCGGTCAATTTTTATAGCATGTCGAACATGTATTATATTTTTATTAAAATCTATATCTTCCCAACGTAAGGCACAGATTTCACTTCTTCGCATGCCAGTATCGAATGCTAATCGTAATATAATTTCAAATTGTGTATTTTTAGCAGAATTTAATAGCAGATTAAATTCTTCGTTTGTTATTATACTTGCTTCTTTAGGTTTAGATTTTGGTTTTTTTACATTTATACAAGGGTTTTTATCTATTAAATCCTCACGTAAAGCCTGATTAAGAATAGCATTTATTATTATATAGCAATATTCTTTTGTACGTTGAGTAGGAATATTTCTTAATACTGTACGTATCAATGATGGTGTAATATCTTTTAACTTATATTTATCTAATATAGGAGATATATGCAATCGTAAGCTATCTTTATAACTACTTATTGTAGAATTAGATACTTCTTCACTTTTTTATATTTAACCATTCATTTTTCCATTCTTTAAAACGTAGGCATTAATAATTCTTTTCCGTTATCAATTTTACCCTATTTAATTCTCTTATTACTTCACTTCAGTATATCCATATACATATATACGTTTTTTTCATTGGTTAGTGGGTCAGTTATAGTAATAGAAGATTGATATCTCCCATCTTTACGTTTTTTCATAAATATCATGACCTTTCAGTAATTATATCTATTAAATTATAACTAAGAGGAACAAGGAATAAGTCAAAAAAAGCTGGAAGAGCTTAGCGGAGTAAAACAGCCTGTTATTGCTCGTATTTAAAAAGGTAAATCTAGTCCTAATACAGATACACTCGTAAAATTACTTACACCATTAGGTAAAAAACTCGTTATTGTTCCGCTAGAAAACAGTAAAAAATACTAAATAAGATTAAAGCCACTGTGATTTTAAATCATGGTGGCTTTTGTATTTATAATAAAATTACAATATTATTTTTATCATTATTAGCTAATTCTTTATCAAATGTATATAATTTAATATTATTATCAAGACAATATTTTAAATACATATAGTCGTTTATATCAGCTTCTGATAAATGTTCAATAATACAATCAATATCATATGAAAAATTATTATCTATTTGAGCAAAATTTAACATATCATTATATATCATTTTACATAAATCAACAGCTTGATTAAATTCTTCATAATGTCTAAATTCTTTGACACTACCTATGCCTTTTTGCCCTGATTCTTTTAATTTTCTGTTACATTCTTTACGCTTATATTTTAATATAGAATTTATTAATTCAATTTGTTGTTCACGACAAGTTATGATAGTATCTTTATTTGTTTCTAAAATTTACTAGCTTTTTGTATTTGTATATTTTCGTAGTCTTTATCAGATATTGTAATTACTAATAAATTCATCCAAATATTTGTATCTAAAAAATCAAGATTCCATCATATCCTCTCTTTTTAATAAAGAACCATTTTTAACAATAGCAATTTTTTCTATAATATTTTCAGTTGCATGCTCTATTTTTATTTTTGACATAATAGATTTACCTTTTTGGAGAATCAAATCGCCTATAATTGGATTTAAAAATGCTGTAATTACATATTTAATATCTGTAAAATCTAATATAATTTTTTTCTTTAGTATCGATATTTTTTAGTATTTCATTTAAACATTTTTTACCATCATCATATGATATAGCTGTATCTGATGTTACAAAATCTTTAATCATTATTCTTATTGTTTTCATTGAAATTTCTCCTTTTATTTACAGTTCATCTAAAGATAAACAATCAATATTACCAATTTTTATATGATAAGATATTAATAAAAATATATGATATAACAGGGAAAATACGTAGAAACTTCAACAATTGGCGGACAGGCGCGAAGCGCCGCCTCCGCGGTACGTGCCCGGAAAGAGGGGGTGCAGGGGGAGAAAAGCGGGCTTCGTAACTCCGAGTGCTTTCTCCCCCTGCGGTTTTCCTCAGCTTATCAAAGCTAATAAATAAGAACTATAAGAAAAAATAAAAACTAATTACTTGCGAGATGCGATGAAGTCAAGAACTTCATCCCTTGCAGGCATCACGCGAAGCGCGCCCTTCTTTGTTGTGATAAGAGAAGCTGCCGCATTTGCAAAAGTAAGCAGTTCTGCAAGGTTCTCGTCTGCGAGATCATCAAGCCCGTGCTCAAGTACATAGTTCAATGTGCTTGCGCAGAAGGTGTCACCGGCGCCGGTGGTTTCGATGGTGTGTTCCTGAAGGAACGGAGCAGCCTCAACCTTGCGTCCGCGATAATAAGCACGGCTTCCGTCTTTTCCCATTGTGATCAGCACAAGCGGGATATGATATTTTTCTTCGATAAGGGCAGCACCCTTATCATAATCTGTTGTGTCAAAAAGAAATTCCACTTCATTATCAGAAATCTTCAGTACATCACAGCGTTCCATGCCGTATTCGATCTCTTCGCGGGCATCGTTCAGATCCTTCCAGAGTGGAGGGCGTAAGTTCGGGTCAAAGGTGATGATGCATCCGGCTTCTTTTGCCACGTCAAGAGCATAACGGGTTGCTTCACGGACACCCTCATGTGTGGAAGAAAGTGTGCCGAAATGGAAGATCCTGGAATTGCGGATCAGATCAGCATCTACCTCATCCTTTGTCAGCATCATATCTGCACCTGGATTACGGTAGAAAGAAAAATCACGATCTCCGTCCGGGTAAGTATGTACAAAAGCAAGGGTAGTATGAATTTCATCGTCCATGACAAGATTTCTGGTATCAATGCCGCATTCTTCTACGGCAGCCTTCAGCTGCTTGCCGAACATGTCGTTTCCGACCTTTCCGATAAATGCAGTTTTTTTGCCAAGACGGTTCAGCATGGCAAGAACGTTACAGGGAGCTCCGCCCGGGTTTGCCTCAAAAGTAGGATTTCCCTGGGAACTGTCACCGTTTTCTGTGAAGTCGATCAAAAGCTCGCCGAGAGCTGTTACATCATACTGTCTGTTTTCCATTGATGATTCCTCCTGATAGGTTATTTGTTTCATATTCTGCTTCATATTATAATCGTTACACATGATTTTGGGAAGAACCAAATCGAATTATTTTCTGTTCTGTTACCGGTTACTTATGGTGCTTTTTGCGAAGATTAGAACTGTTATCTTTATTTTTCTGTAAAATAGTGGTAAACTTAGTCTATAAAACAACAAATATGATGGAGGAGACGATTATGGCTGATAAAGCGTATGAATATATGGATTGGCCCCGGATCGAGGCGATCGTTTACGGGGAGGAGGCATCACCTCGTGATGTGATGCAGCCAAGGGTAACAGAGGATGGCGTTCTGATCCAGGGATTTTTTCCGGGAGCGGATGCTGCAGAGGTTGTTGTAGGGGAAAAGAGTTATCCGATGAT
>ENA-OPYX01000531-OPYX01000531.1-human-gut-metagenome-genome-assembly--contig:-NODE-531-length-22281-cov-3.633294_pt1 | contig 22281 bp, 25 predicted proteins | sample MGYA00242639_ERZ504486 | MGnify/ENA primary metagenome ERZ504486 (study PRJEB26092, sample SAMD00036296) | human gut metagenome | host: Homo sapiens | study: EMG produced TPA metagenomics assembly of... | reverse complement strand
CAATGCAGATTGGTGCAATATACTTAACCATAATAAGGAATAGTGATTTTCTCTTAAATTCCCCAGAGCTTCAACCTCATCAACAATTACTTTTGGCTTGATGATATAGCCGACAAATAGACATGTTAAGAATGCTGCGATCGGCATTAATACACTGTTACTGATGAAATCAAAGAAATCAAGGAAGTCAAATCCTAAAATCGTAATATTGCTCCATGCTCCAAATCCTAAAGATGATGGAACTGCTAGTAACAGAGCAATGATAAACATTGTAATACATGCAGTTCCTCGTTTCATATGGAACTTATCCATCAGAACTGCTACAAGTGTCTCAAGCAGCGAAATGGAAGAGGTAAGTGCTGCAAGTAACACTAAAATAAAGAATACTGCTGCAATAACACCTGAAAAAGCCATACTGTCAAATACTTTTGGAAGCATCACAAACATCAAAGATGGACCTTTTGCAAGCATAGATGAATCTCCGTTTGAGAATGCAAACACAGCTGGTACGATCATAAGTCCTGCAAGGAAAGCAACCCCTGTATCAAAAATCTCAACCTGTGTGACTGATTTCTCAAGGTCAGCTTTCTTTGGCATATATGATCCGAATGTGATCATAATACCCATAGCAAGTGACATCGAATAAAATAGCTGTCCAAGTGCAGCTAAGATCGTTGTTGGACTAAATCCTTTTAAATTTGGTTTTAAATAATATACAACTCCAGCCATCGCCCCTGGTCTTGTGATACAGAATAAAGAGACTCCGATCAATAAGACGATCAAAACTGGCATCATGATCGTGCTGACACGTTCTACTCCACCTTTGACTCCTCCTACAACAACCACTGTTGTAGCGATCAGGAATACAAGAACACAGATCATTGGTTCTGCTGATTTGCTGATAAACCCTGTAAAGAATGTATCAGAAGCGGCATTATGAATCCCTCCCTGAATTGATAACAGTGCATATTTTGTAACCCATCCACCGATAACACAGTAGTATGGGAAGATAATAAACGGAATGATCGTTGTAAGATATCCGATAAATGTATGCTTCTTGCTAAAGTGTCCAAATGCACGGATCGCACTGGTTCCTGCCTTTCTTCCAAGGGCAACTTCTGTGATCATCAGTGAAAATCCAAATGTTAATGTAAGGATCAAATAAATTAATAAAAATGTTCCTCCGCCATACTTGGCTGCAAGATATGGAAATCTCCAGATGTTTCCAAGGCCTACGGCAGACCCAGCCGTTGCAAGAACGAATCCTAAACGGCTCGAGAATCCACTTCTTTCATTACTCATAATATTAAGTACCTTCTTTCATATATATATTCAGATACGTAAGGATATGTATCTGGCTCTGCCGGAGATCTTAGATATGAATCCTGCATGGCAGGATTCCAAGCCTGGATGCTGAATTCTATTTAGATGACGTCCACATCTTCTCCGGCAAGGACGGCATTCATATTACGTACAGAACACATCTTTCCACACATTGTACATGTATCTTCTCTCTCTGGTGTTGATTCTGCACGGTATCTTCTTGCCTTTTCAGGATCAAGAGCAAGTTCGAACTGTTTCTCCCAGTCAAGTTTCTGTCTCGCAGCCGCCATCTGGTTATCCCAATCCATAGCGCCTTTTACACCTTTGGCAATATCTGCTGCATGTGCTGCGATCTTAGAAGCCATGATTCCTTCTTTCACATCATCGACATTTGGAAGACGCAGATGTTCTGCTGGTGTTACATAACATAAGAAGCTTGCTCCAGAAGCTGCAGCGATCGCTCCACCAATTGCAGATGTGATATGGTCATATCCAGGTGCAATATCTGTTACCAGAGGTCCAAGAACATAAAATGGTGCTCCATGACAGATCGTCTGCTGGATCTTCATATTCGCCTGAATCTGATCCATTGGCATATGTCCAGGTCCTTCGATCATAACCTGTACATCCTTCTTCCATGCACGTGCTGTTAATTCTCCTAATGTTACTAATTCTTCGATCTGTGAAATATCACTTGCATCAGCAAGGCATCCTGGACGACATGCATCGCCAAGACTTAACGTTACATCATATTCATTACAGATATCAAGAATTTCATCATAGTATTCGAAGAATGGATTCTCATTACCTGTTGCTTCCATCCATGCAAAGATCAGAGAACCTCCACGAGACACAATGTTCATCTTACGTTTCATTGCCTTAAAACGTTCCGCTGTGTTTCGGTTGATTCCACAATGGATCGTCATAAAATCTACACCATCTTCTGCATGCATCTTAAAAACATCGATCCATTCACGAGACGTGATATCCTTTAATGCTTTATTGTAATAAACAATCGCATCGTAAATAGGTACGGTACCAAGGATCGCTGGACATTCATCGACAAGTTTCTTACGAAATACATGAGTATGTCCAAAAGAAGAAAGATCCATGATAGCTTCTGCACCCATCTCTACGGCTTTATTAACTTTCTCCATCTCAACATCTAAGTTTAAACAGTCTCTGGATGTTCCAAGGTTTACATTGATCTTTGTCTTCAAAGAATTCCCGATTCCAAATGGTTTTAAACACTTGTGGTTCTTGTTTGCAGGGATGACAATAGTTCCAGCTGCGACTTCTGCCATAAGATCTTTCACGTCAATTCCTTCATAAGCAGCAACTGCTTCCATCTCTTTCGTTACGATTCCCTGTCTTGCTGCGTTCATCTGTGTTGTGTACTTCATGATTGAAAACCTCCAAAATATAAGATTTTGGGAGACTCTTATTCGGTTTTGTTTATTTTATCATCATTCTGTCTTGTTGAGATAAAAAAAGACAAACTTTAAAAAGCCTGTGATGCTGCTTTACAGTTCGTCTTGTATTCATAGCATCCAAATCCCTACGACGGCATTATCCGTATCAGGTCCATGGTCGAAACTCTCGTTTCCTCTCAGCTAAGGTATCACCTTTTAAGCTCCCATTTCAGTTACACCAATATTGTACCATCCTAAAAGGCAGATAGCAAGAATTTTGTATCCTTGTTATCTGCCTTTTGTACTTCTTTATCTTTATATTTTTCTTTTATTTTACTGGTCTGGCGATCGCTGCAACTTTGCGGTACCATGGATAGCTGTAAGAAACACTGCTTCCATCTGCATGTACGATCGTGTCATTTCCAGCATACATGGCGATATGGTCGATATTTTTATATCTTCCATTCTTTCCACTTCGTTTACGGTAAAAGATTAGATCTCCCGGAAGTAATCTGTCTGATTTTCCGTTATATGTAGAAAGTTTTAATAATTTCTTCTTTTTTCCACACCATTTCGCAATATCTGCAGCTGTTGGTGCATAGCTCTTACTTCCAAAATTCACACCATATGGTTTATAAGATTTCCACACAAAAGAACTGCAGTCTACATAACCTTTCTGCATTCGTTTTGCCTGACTATATCTTGGTTTTGTCTTACAGATTGCTTGAGCTTTACTGACTCCTTTGTATACTTTGGATTTTAAGATATAAATATCAAAAGATACACTCGCATTATCCGCACTGATCGTTAAGGTTGTCCTTCCGTATTTTTTCCCTTTTGTTAATCCATTTGATGATACAGATGCATATTTTGTATTTCCAACTTTATATGTAACTGGTGTATATCCGCTGGCTCCTGATACTTTGTAAGATACTTTTTGCCCTTTTTTCAGAATACAACTGGCTCTATATTGTGGATCTGTGCACTTTACAGCTGCTTCCAGACAAATTCCATCTACATATACGTATATCTTTCTGGTTTGTTTTGCATATCCGTAAAATGTCCCATCATCCGATACATAAAAATTATGGTTGTCATCTGCTCGATAGATAATGCGTTCTTGTCCATTCGCCGAGTTGCCTTCTAATTCAACTTTCCCTTCGTTATAAAGAACCGTTGCAAGTTTGTTATTCTTTAATCTCGGATTGGAAATCTGGATATGCATTTCTTTTGTTTCAATACTTTGATATTCTGTTCCTTCATCTGTTATGATATTTAATCGGACTGTTGCATCTCCTATGGATCTTCCTGTAATCCTTGCAGTCTTCTGATCTGCTGATACCTCCATCGCAATATGATCATTTCCATTGACGATCTGCCAGTTATATTTCAGGTTATCTCCATAATCATAAGAATCGTTATATTTTAATGAAATATTTCCGCCAACAGCAACACCTACATTGATGCCAGAATCATAGAAATCAATATCATATGTTGCTGCTTCTTCCGGTGAATCGTATCCGCCCCATAAATTATATCCTGCTTTGTTTATCTTATTCGTTGTCTTTCCCATGCCAGTCTTACTTGCTGCTGATACTGGCATGATCTGAATTGACAACATTCCTATGATCACTGAAAGCGTACATACGCACAGCTTTTTCATCACTTTTTTCCACTTTATTTCTCCCCATTTATCTTGTTTCTCTTAATGTATATTCGACTATTTATAAAACTTTAATTCATTACATTGACTGGTTTTCCTTCCATCCAGCATTTCACATTATCAAAATCAATGATCGCACGTTTTACCAATGCTTCTTTTGTTGCAAATGCAACGTGTGGTGTCGCGATCAGATTCTTTGCATGTAAGAGTGGATGATCTTTTGATACCGGCGGTTCATTCTCAAAGACATCAACGGCTGCTCCTGCAATCTTACCGTTATTGAGTGCTTCAGCTAATGCTTCACTATCAACAACCGGACCTCTTGCCGTGTTGATCAAAACTGCATCTGGTTTCATCAATGCGATTTCATCTTTACCGATCAAACCTTTTGTTGATTCATTTAAAGGTACATGCAATGAAATGATATCACAACTATATAAAAGTTCTTCTAACCCTACAAATTGAATTCCTGGAAGATCTTTTACTGTCCTTGAATATGCGTAAACTTCACATCCAAATGCCTGGGCGATCTTCGCAACTCTGGTTCCGATCGCTCCGGTTCCGATCACACCGAATTTCTTTCCTTCCAATTCAAATCCAACCAGACCATCCTTGGTTCCTTCTTCTCGGACTACCTGATCGCAGGAAATGATATTTCGATATAGTGAGATCAAAAGTCCAAAGACAAGGTCTGAAACTGCAGCATTTGAATAGCCTGCACAGTTGCATACTGTGATTCCCTGTTCTTTGCATGCATCCATCGCAATATGATCGATCCCTGTAAACGCTACCGCCAGCATCTTAAGGTTTTTGCAACCTTTGATGACTTCAGCATTCAATGGCAGGTTTGCAACCATAATAATGTCCGCATCCTTTCCACGTTCGATCAGGCTTTCTGTGTCAGTTACTTTGGTCTGATAAGATACGATCTCGACAGAATCTAGCAATGCTTTATGTGCGATTTCCATCAATTTCTCTTCTTCCACACCTAGTGGTTCAATAATTACTAATTTCATAATTGTCGAATACTCCTTTCGTATGATTTTACTCTCCTATTCTATCATCAAATATACGATTATAAAAGCTTAGAAATATTTTATTTCATAGAGGATTCCATCGAAGTTTCTTATGATCCATATAAAGTAAAAAAACTGCCACACTAGTTTCCACCAATGTGACAGTTTCATATACTTTATAGAAAATCTACTGGAGTAAATCTCTTAATTATTTAAGAGTTACTTTAGCTCCCTGTTCTTCTAATTTAGCTTTGATGTCTTCAGCTTCTGCTTTAGATGCACCTTCTTTAATTACTTTAGGAGCTCCATCAACTAATTCTTTAGCTTCTTTTAATCCTAATCCTGTTACTTCACGAACAGCTTTAATGACTTTAACTTTAGCTCCACCAACTTCTGTTAATTCTACGTCGAATTCGTCTTTTTCTTCTGCTCCACCTTCAGCTCCAGCTGCTGCTACTACAACACCTGCTGCTGCAGATACTCCAAATTCTTCTTCACAAGCTTTTACTAAATCGTTTAATTCTAATACTGATAAACCTTTGATAACTTCAATAATTTCCTGAGTTGTCATTATAATTTCCTCCTAATATTTTAAATTTACTGATAACTGATCTTACTCAGCTGCAGCCCCTTCTCCGTCTTTTTCAGCGATCTGCTTAATAACACGAGCAAAGTTTGTAATTGGGGACTGAATGCTTCCAAGGAATTTCGCAAGTAATTCGTCTCTTGATGGGATGCTTGCGATAACCTGGATACCATCTTTGTCATAGAATGTTCCTTCTACAACACCAGATTTCATTTCTAATACTTCGATGTTCTTAGCGTGTTTTGCAAGGATTCTTGCAGGAGCTGTAGCATCTGTTTTAGAAACAGCGATTGCTGTAGGTCCTTTTAAATCATCAGCTAATGCTTCAAATTCTGTTCCCTGGATTGCAAAACGAATCATTGTATTCTTATATACTTTGTATTCTACATCAGCTTCTCTTAATTCTTTACGCATTGCTGTATCCTGTTCTACAGTGATTCCGCGGTAAGAAACTAATACTGCTGACTGAGCATCTGTAAGTAATTCTTTAATTTCGTTTACTACTGGTTGTTTTAACTCAACTTTTGCCATTGAAATGGTGCACCTCCTTGATTTATTTTGTGTACCACCGCACATATAAAAAGAAAACTCTATATCCGCACAGACATAGAGTGTTAATTAGCATATTCACTAATACTCTCCTCGGCAGGTTGTTCTACGTTGCGCCTTGCGGCACCTGCTGTCTTCGGCAGTAATACTTTACATATAATACACGACATTTATATATATGTCAAATGTTTTTTTACTTTTTTTGAAATGTTTTTATTTTTATGCAATTCCCATATGGCAACATAGGATTTTGCATAAATCTGGGGTCAGACTACATGAGACTGACCCCGCTTAAAGTTAAATATTAAGCAAATTTTGTTGTATCAATTTTCACTCCAGGTCCCATTGTAGAAGTAATTGTTACGTTTCTAAAATACTGACCTTTTGCTGCTGCAGGTTTTGCTTTTACGATTGCATCGATTAACGTCTGGAAGTTGTCCGCTAACTGTTCTTCTGTGAAAGAAGCTTTTCCAACTGGTACATGAATGATGTTGGATTTATCTAATCTATATTCGATCTTACCTGCTTTGATTTCTTTAATGGCATTCGCAACGTCCATTGTTACAGTTCCGGCTTTAGGGTTAGGCATTAAACCTTTAGGTCCTAAGTCACGTCCTAAACGACCTACTACACCCATCATGTCTGGAGTAGCTACTACTACGTCGAAGTCATACCAGTTTTCTTTCTGGATCTTAGGAATTAATTCTTCTGCTCCTACGAATTCTGCTCCTGCTGCTTTCGCTTCTTCAGCTTTTGCATCTTTAGCGAATACAAGAACTTTAACTTCTTTACCAGTTCCATGTGGAAGTACAACTGCTCCACGGATCTGCTGGTCTGCCTGACGTCCATCTACACCAAGACGGATATGTGCTTCGATTGTTTCGTCGAATTTAGCGTTTGCTAACTTTTTTTTACTAAAGCAACTGCTTCCTGTGGATCATAATTGTTTGTTCTGTCCACTAATTTTGTAAGCTCTGCGTATCTCTTACCTTTTTTCATTCTAAAATACCTCCTGTGGTAATATCGGGAGTTCACCCTCCCACTTTCGTTTCAAATTTGTGACTACTCTTCTACTGTGATTCCCATACTTCTTGCAGTACCGGCGATCATGCTCATTGCTGCTTCGATAGAAGCTGCGTTTAAGTCTTTCATCTTTGTTTCAGCGATCTGCTGAAGATCTGCTTTAGAAATAGTAGCTACTTTAGTTCTGTTAGGTTCTCCTGATCCAGACTGGATTTTGCAAGCTTTCTTTAATAAAACTGCTGCTGGTGGAGTCTTTGTGATGAAGCTGAAGCTTCTATCCTGATATACAGTGATTACTACAGGGATGATCATGTCTCCCTGATCAGCTGTTCTTGCGTTAAATTCTTTTGTAAACTGTACAATGTTTACTCCGTGCTGTCCAAGTGCAGGTCCAACCGGTGGTGCTGGTGTTGCCTTTCCTGCTGGAATCTGAAGTTTGATATAACCTTCTACTTTCTTTGCCATAATCGTTAACCTCCTGATTATTGTGGTAATTACGGGATAGCCCTCCCACTTTGTTTCAAATAAGATTCTCTATTCTTATTCTTCGTTACGCTTTCTTAATATCTAAGAAATCAATTTCTACTGAAGTTGCTCTTCCGAACATCTCGACTTCAATAGTTACTGTCTGTTTGCTTTCATTGATTGCAGTAACCGCACTTGTTGTTCCTTCCCAAGCACCGGAAGTCACAACGATCATATCACCAACTTCGATATCAAGTTCAATCTTCTCTCTTGCTGGTGTTTCTTGCTGTTCTCCTCCAATCTGGATTCCTAATGGTTTCATCTCTGCAGGAGTCAGCGGTACTGGTTTTGATCCAGGTCCTACAAATCCTGTAACACCTCTTGTGTTACGAACCACATACCATGTGTCGTCGTTCATGATCATATGGATCAGAACATAACCTGGGAACATTTTTCTTGAAACTTGTTTCTTCACACCGTTTCTCATCTCTACCACGTCTTCAAGTGGTACGCGGACTTCCAAGATCTCATCCTGAAGCTTACGGTTCTCGATGGTTTTCTCAATATCCACTTTTACTTTATTCTCATAACCTGAGTAGGTGTGAACAACATACCAATTTGCCTCTGCCATAAAATCTCCTTACTTCTATCCAACCAATGCCTGAATTCCATACTGGATTCCAACATCAAGAACTGCAACAATGACTCCGATAATAATAGCACAGATCACTACAACTGCTGTTTCTTTTGCAATTCTTTCTTTCGTTGGCCAGATAATTCTGTTAAATTCAGCTTTTAACTCTTTGAACCAACTTGGTTTCTTTGCTTTGTTAGTTTTCTCCATGTTTTCACTTCCTTTTCTCTCAAAGGGAATTACCGGAAATTATTTTGTTTCTTTGTGTAATGTGTGAGTTTTACAGAATTTGCAGTATTTCTTTGTTTCCATGCGTTCAGGATGTGTTTTCTTATCCTTTGTCATGTTGTAATTACGCTGTTTACATTCTGTACATTCTAATGTTACTCTTGTGCGCACAACTTCCACCTCCATTTTGTTTGTTGTTTAATTAAAATAAGGCATAAAAAAAAGACCTTCTTCCAACGCTAAAGTCTAGCGTGTTTATCATATCATCCATATGTTGGTCCGTCAATAGATTTTTCGTTTTTTTTACAATACAATCTTGTTTCTTTACATATAAAACGAAATAATACCGTATCAACATCTCTGCTGATACGGTACTCATTTTCAAAAAGAGAGGATTAAAAATATATATGAAAAACTATGTCTTTATTATATCAGAATCCCCTCTTCATTCAATATTCTGTTTCTAAACATTTCTAAAGAAAGTATAAACAAATATGAAGGAATTATTATTTAGTGTATTTTACCTGATATCCACTTGTACCTTTAGATCCTTTTTGATCTTAATATAGTAAGTTCCTTTTTTTGCCTTTCCATAGATACGGAAACCTTTTGATATTGTTTTATTTTTTAATCTTGCTGCTCCTGTGACTGTTACAGAAATCTTGCTTTTATTTCCAAGTCCTGTGATATCGATATATGTCATTCCTGTCTTCTTAACTTTGATCTTATACCAGTGTGTTTTACTTGTACTTTCATTAGACAAGAATACCTGCTTCTTGGATTTCTTACGCTTGATCTCTTTTGCTTTTTTCTTAGATGTTCCATAACTGTCAGATGCTTTTTGATTTGCATTGATGAAATAAAGGATCTCTCCAGATGCTGCATTTGCAACTACACGATAAGTCCCCGCAGCAAGTCCTGTTGTTACCACATAGTTATTTTTTGCTATACCAGATAATCCGGTTGCTACAGTTTTCCATGTCTTTCCACTTAATTTCTGAACAGAATATGTAACACTAGACACATTTCCCGCTGCATTTTCTTTATAAACTGCGATCGCTGCAACTCCTCTTTTGGCTACTTTAAACTGCTGATATGTAGCTGCTCCAGTACTTGCACTTGCGATTACATTATTCCCTCCAAAAGTTCTGTTATTCTGGCTTGATATCACTGCTGCTCCAAATGCTGCAACCACTGGTGTATTTGCATTCTCACATGCTGTTTCAAGGTATAATGCATATGTTCCTGCTTTGACCGCACCAGCCCAGATCGCCTTTCCATTATTTGTCTGTGGAAGTGTCATAGCCGGATTTCCATCATAACACAGTTTTAAACGTCCACCATCTACTCCTGCGACCTGTGTTGCATATGGGATAACAACCGTTCCATCAATTTCTACACGAACTGTTCCTACTTTCACATATTCATTTGCATCACTATATCCTTGATACAATATCATTTCCTGGCTTGCCTGCCATTTATTTGACAGCGTATCAAAATCAGACAGCGTGTAAACATTCGTTGCATTTAACTGCACTGCCGCTGCAGATGCTTTTGTCTGTTTTGCTCTTACTCTTTGTACTGCTGTGATCGCAGGAAGTTTGCTGTGAATACTTTCTGTTTTGGTTTTTGCTCCTACCAGTACAGTCCCTGTCATCATTGCAAATGACAACGCTATACATAACGTTCTCTTTAAAAATTTAACCATATTACATCTCCTATTTATATACATATGCACTGGCTACAGTTGATACGTCACTGGAATATGTTTTGTTTCCAAATTTAACTTTTGGAGCCACCTGAACATAATATGTTCCTTTTTTAAATTTTTTCTTTCCGTTTTTTGTAATCTGGAAAGAATAGCTCTTCTTTTTAGAAACCTTGACTGTTTTTACTTTTTTAAATCCGGATTTTGACTTCTTTGATACAGAAACTGTATACTGTTTAATTCCCGTTCCCTTTTTCAGAACTACTTTGATCCCTTTTTTCTTGTTTGTTGTCTTTCCTGAAATAGATGGCATTGCGAAGTAGCGATAATTACTCCATCTTCCATAGTATGTCTGATTGTTGCTTCTGTTTGTATAGTAGTATCTTGCACGATATTTATACGCCATATTTTTTGACACGTTCATAGACTCATAACCCATAGATGTTGATGTCTTAGATAGTACTCTTTTATTCTTTGCATTGTATACTTCCAGCTGTACTCCTGTTGCCATCTCAGGTTTATTAACCTTAAATGCTACCTTCTTAATATTAGCGTATGCTGCTGTGATCCCAAAATTATTCTTCGCTACATCGGCAGGCGTTGTGTTAACATAAACACTGTCAACTGACCAGTTATATGTTTTTCCTGTGGCAAGACTTGTAAGTCTGTATCCCAGTCTGATATATCCTGAATATCCTTTTGTTGCCTGAACTGTTACCTGCGTTGTATTTGCAGAACCCTGCCAAATGCTTCTCTGAGTTCCAATTTCCTCAAGATAATAGCCATCCACTCTATATCCATTCAAACTCTGTGGAGTCCACTGAATCGTAATGCTGTTATCATTAAATCCAGCCATCCATACCTTTCCTGCTGCCTTTGCATCCTTAGGCGATACAATGATCACTGCTGCCAGCAATAAAACACTAAATATTACTTTTTTCAAATTCTTTCCCATACTTTTTCCTCCTTTTCGTATGTGATTACTTTTTTCGTATGTGATTACTTATCTATTATCCACCTTCTCTGGATAAAGATCATGATTTGAAAGTCTGTTCCATGCAACATCTTCCCATTTTGTTCCTGGTCTTCCGTAGTTGCAGTATGGATCAATGGAGATTCCTCCTCTTGGAGTGAATTTACCCCATACTTCAATGTATTTTGGATCCATCAGCTTGATCAGATCTTTCATAATGATATTCATGCAGTCTTCGTGAAAATCTCCATGATTTCGGAAGCTGTATAAATACAATTTTAATGATTTACTTTCTACCATGCGCTCTCCTGGCACATAAGAAATGTAAATCGTTGCAAAATCCGGCTGTCCTGTGATCGGACATAGACTTGTGAATTCTGGTGCATTAAATTTGACAAAATAATCATTCTCTGGATGTTTATTCTCAAATGTTTCTAACACCTCCGGTGCATAATCATCTGGGTATTTTGTTTTCTGGTTTCCTAATAACGTAATTCCTTCTAATTCTTGGCTCTTTCTGCCACTCATTGTATTTTCCTCTCTTTCAAATTTTCATTGCCTAAAGTATATCTTAGGACTTTTGCCTGTTTGGGTGTTTGCCCCCCCTTGGAAATTTTTTCCGACTGAAGAAGTTCTTTGTAGTCTTCCATCGACAATGGTTTCGAATACCAATATCCCTGAATCTCATCACAGCCGATCTGTCTTAATATTTCAATCTGCTCATCTGTTTCTACACCTTCACAGATTATCTGATATCCTAGATTCCGAATCATATCGATCAAATGTTTCAGGAAATAGATTCCACGGTCTGTTTCTAAGCAACTGGTAATAAATCCTCGATCGATCTTGATCACATCAATTGGGATATCAACGATCGTATTCAGGACAGAATATCCGCTTCCAAAATCATCCATCGCTGTCTTAATCCCATGTAACTGAAAAGAGTCAAATAATTTTCTAACACTTTCATATTCAGACACAACTGCTGTCTCAGTAAGTTCAATCTCAACCATTGTTGGATCAACACTATATTTCTTCAAAATATTTATATAAGTGTTGATCGTCTGCGGATCAGATGCATGGAGACTAGATGCATTGATCGATATCGGCACCTGTTCTCTTCCTGCTTTTAGATTCTCTGCAATGAATTCTACAACTGTCTCAAAGACATAGAAGTCAAGTTCTATGATCTTTCCATTATTTTCATAAACTGGAATAAATGCATTGGGACTTAAAACGGTTCCGTTATCTCTCTCCCAGCGCACCAATGCTTCCGCACCTATGATCTCATGACTTTTTATGGAATATTGGGGCTGAAAATATACTTTGAACTGTTTTGTTCCATCGCTTCCTTCATATCATTGACGATCTCATTTTCCAACTCACGTTGTTTCTGCATCTCATCGTCATAAAATCTTACGCTGCCTTTTTCTCCACCTTTCACTTTCTGTCTCACATAGTTTGCCGCATCGATCGCATAGGAAGTGCTCCTGCATTCTGGTGTCACATAATAGATTCCTGTTCTCAATACCACGTTGGATTTTGGGAACTTCTCCTTCTGCCGCAGCATAAATTCTTCATTGATCTTTTCTGTTTCTTCAATGATCGCTTGATATTCATCCTTCTCATGGCTAGCTGTACGAAACATTAAAAACTGATCCGATACAACTCTTGTAAAGTACAGATTATGTTTTTCTTCTGTTTTTCCAATAATGAAACTGCAAAAATCCTTTAATACCTGATCTCCTAGAGTATATCCATACTTATAATTAAAATATTTAAAATTTTCAAAATCCATATATATCATCATGTAATCACTTGTCTTATTTGCAAGAATGATACGTTCCACTTCCTCATGAAATCTTCCAAATGAGATCAAACCTGTCAGCGTATCATGCTCCATTCGTGTGATCGCTCCCTGATAGACATGATTCATCACCTGATTCTTGGCAAAATGTGCGGAGATGATCTTCGTTACTTCGGATAACTGCTTCAACATCTCGTTTGACCAGCTTCTCTTCTCCTTACACACAGCATATGTGATCGCTCCCGTATAGCGTCCTTCACAATACATTGCAACACTTACGATTGTCTTTGCCTCTCCCTGTATCAGGATCTTCGTTGCTGATTCGGAATATCGTTGCATATGATCATGCTGTAAAACAAGCACCCCATTCTCATCAAAATCATTAAATACTGTGAGAAAATCCTCTTTATCAAAATGTCTGACCGTCTCTAAAACCTTCGGAATTCCTTCTCTGTTCCATTGATAATCAGAATATATCTCTCGAGCCTTGATATCTGTCTGCACGATCGTGATACGATCAAGTTCCAGACGAACTCCGATCACTTTCAGTAATAAATGTATCGCCACTTCAAAATTGCTGGTTCTCTCGAAGATTTCAAAAGCTGTAGCAACAATATCATTCTGAAAATATCTTGCTTCCAGCATCTCTTCCTGTTTCTCTTGTTCAGCGATCATGGATGAAAAATGCTGCAGGCTGTCACAGTAAACATAACAGTTCTTTCCCCGCTCTTTTGCTTTATATAAGGCAATGTCCGCATTCTCAAACAGTTGGTCATAGGTATAACCTGATACATTCTCTGGAAGATAACAACATCCTGCACTACATGTGATCGTACAACCTGTCTTCCCGAATTGAAGATTCCTGATCTTCTGCATCAGCTCCACATTCTTCCTAACCAACTCAATGTTCAAGATATCTTTTACAAAAATAACGAATTCATCCCCACCAGCTCTCATTAAAATACTATCGTTATCTCTAAATACTTCTTTCAACAGCATCGCCAAACGGGCTAGAACTTTATCTCCAAATAAATGGCCATAATTGTCATTCACCAATTTAAAACTATCCACATCTAATACGATCATTCCACACGAATCGAAAGGCTTCTTATGATTCAGATATTTGTTAATACATTTTTTCCCATACACCTGATTATAAAGCCCTGTCAAAGAGTCTTTCCTCGTTCTTTCTTTGAGCTTCTTCTCTTGTTTTCTTTGTTCTGTGATATCCCTTGTACTTCCTATCAAAGTCAGCTTTCCATCTTCATTCACGATCTTCATAAACTCGAGTACCGAATATTTAATATCCCCATCTTCCCCAAACTCACGGATCTCTATCCGTTGCTTCTTTTGCTTCCTTATAAAGCTGTTTTACCTTTTCTCGGTCTTCTGATAAATCTTGCTTTTGTCGTCTATGTAATCCATATATCCAGCTATCGTTTTCTCGATATGGAATTTTTCATCATAGACTACAAGTGTATCTTCATCCACAAGATATTCAAATATCTTAATCCGAGAATTCTTTAAAACTATTGCCAGTTTCTCTATTTGTTTTCTATCGACTTTTGATATTTCCATATCCAATTATTTCTCCCATTGTATTGCTATTTCCCTATTACTCAAATTATACAATGAAACGCTTGGAAACACAATCTTAATCATTCCCTTTTTTTCTTTTATTGACTTTTTGTTTCATTTATTTATAATGGATGTATAAGTGCATATTCATTCTGAAGCCAAGGATTTCCTGATGCCAAGATTGAGCTTACAAAGTACCTGTTCCCTTGGGGATCTTACGTACTTTTTTATTCGACTATCTGGCATATTCATTTCCGAATATGCTTTTTTATTGCATAGAAAATATCGATAAAATCTCCTATGCAATAAAAATATTACGTATTAACTAATTTAATAGAAGGAGAAAACTATGTACAGACCAGAATCCGGTATCGCAGAAGAATTTATCAATGACCAGGAGATCAAAGATACACTTGCTTATGCAGATGCCAACAAAGACAATAAGGAACTGATCCTGTCTATCATTGAAAAAGCAAAGAAATTAAAAGGTATTTCCCACAGAGAAGCTTCCGTACTTCTTGCATGTGAAGATAAAGAACTTATCCAGAAAGTTTTTGATCTTGCGATCAAGATCAAGGAAGAATTCTATGGAAATCGTATCGTTATGTTTGCTCCATTATATCTTGCAAACTATTGTGTCAACGGATGTACTTACTGTCCTTATCATTATAAGAACAAACATATTCGCAGAAAGAAATTAACTCAGGAAGAGATCAAGAAAGAAGTTATCGCTCTTCAGGATATGGGACATAAGAGACTGGCTCTTGAAACAGGAGAAGATCCTGTGAATATTCCAATTGAATATGTATTAGAGAGTATTAAAACTATTTACAGCATCAAACACAAAAACGGGGCGATCCGTCGTGTGAACGTAAACATCGCTGCTACAACAATTGAAAATTATAAGAAATTAAAAGATGTCGGTATCGGAACATATATTTTATTCCAGGAAACATACCACAAAGACAGTTACGAAGTTCTTCATCCAACAGGGCCAAAACATGATTATGCTTACCATACAGAAGCTATGGACCGTGCGATGACAGCTGGTATCGATGATGTTGGTATCGGTGTTTTATTCGGTCTTGATATGTATCGTTATGACTTTGCCGGTCTGTTAATGCATGCAGAACATCTGGAAGCAAAATTCGGTGTTGGACCTCATACGATCAGTGTTCCAAGAATCCGTCCTGCTGAGGATATTGATCCTGACGATTTCGAAAATGCAATCAATGATGATATCTTTGAGAAGATTGTTGCAATCCTCCGTATCGCAGTTCCCTATACAGGGATCATCGTATCTACTCGTGAGACACAGGAATCAAGAGAACGTGTATTAAAAGTCGGAGTATCCCAGATCAGTGGTGCTTCTTCTACAAGTGTCGGTGGATACGCTGAAAAAGAAAAACCAGAAGATAACTCTGCACAGTTTGAGAAAAATGATAACCGTACCTTAGATGAGATCATCGGATGGCTGATGGATCTTGGTCATATTCCAAGTTTCTGTACAGCATGTTACCGTGAAGGACGTACTGGTGATCGTTTCATGACTCTTGTCAAATCCGGTCAGATCGCAAACTGCTGTGCACCTAATGCTTTAATGACCTTAAAAGAATACTTAGAAGATTACGCTTCTGATGAAGTCAAAGCCAAAGGTGAGGTATTGATCAAACAGGAACTTGAGAAGATTCCAAATCCTGTTGTCAAACAGAAAGCTACCGAATATATCGAAAATATTCATGAAGGAAAAACGTGATTTCAGATTCTAGGAGATTTTTATGTTCAAGCACTTAAACACCCGAATTCCAAAAAGAATTGAACAAGAAAAGGACAAGGTATCTGCCGTTATGATCCCTCTGATCAAGAAAAATGATGGATACCATATCCTATTTGAAGTCCGTTCCAATAAACTCTCACAACAGCCTGGGGAAATCTGTTTCCCGGGCGGCCGGAGAGAACATGATGAAACATCCATGGAGGCTTCGATCCGTGAAACTTGTGAAGAATTACTGATTTCTGAATCTAATATTAAATTATATGGACCTTTAGATTACTTTTTATCTCCTGCTGGTCTGCGGATCGATCCTTATCTTGGGGAATTAGTAAATTATGATGGTCAGTATAGTAATGATGAAGTTTCTGAGACTTTTCACTGTTCCATTAGCATTCTTTCAGAATACCCCGCCGAAATGTTATTATAACAAAGTAACTATGTATCCAACAGATAACTTTCCATTTGATAAAGTACCTGGTGGAAGAGAGTACCCTTGGGCACGTGGGGAATATGAGGTTTTATTTTACGAATATGATGACCGTATCATATGGGGACTTACGGCGAAGATCTTGTATTATAATTTGAAAATGATCCAGTAATACAGATTTGTTTTGAATCTGTATTACTGGATCAACTGGCATTTACAATAATTTCTTTAGAACTGTTTATACTTTCTTTAGAATTGTTCATACTTTGTATATTGAATGCTTCGAGGATTTTGCTATACTTAAGACATAGTTTTTCATATATATTTTTAATCCTCTCTTTTCAGAAAAGTAACCGCTCATTATATCGAGCGGTCTTTTTATTTCATAAATATTCTCCTAACATATCTCTTACACATTTCTCTATCTGATCCATAATATCCACACATACCTCTTTTTTCATCCCTGCCGTAATTCCAACTGTTAAAATTTCCTTTCTTCCAGGATTACGTCCATTCCCGTCAACTGTCGTGGTATGTTCCCCATAATATGTGCTGCTATAAGTTAGATCATATGCTGGGCTTAGTCGCCAACTATCTTTCTCTTCATCATATAAATATGTGAAATTCTTTGAATGATTATCTCGATTATGTGCAAAAACGTTAAAACACATTCTACGAAACATATTTTCAATATCCTCCGTATTATCTCTTGTTAATATCTTTGTCAATTTCATTAAACTATGATAATCAAGACTTGGCTGCTCGAAGTCCAATTCCAAAAGAGCTGCAGCAGTTAACATATGAATTCTTTTTTTTCCTGTTTGGTCTATTCTTCTATCAAAGCGTTTCGTTCCAAAATAACCATCACACTGTTCTGATGGAAAAAGTCTTGTTTCACTCATTGTAATCCCACTTTTTTTCGCACAACATGAATAATCATATTCCATTTTCCCTGCATTTTTTCCATCTACATGAGCTGGAAATTTTATGATCCATTCTTCCTCATCGATTGTCGTCATGATCTTCGGTCTTGCACCACCACTGGTTCCTCCAAGGCGATATAATTCATCTAGTTTATCTGAATATTCTGTATTGAGAATTTTCTGACATTGTTCTGCCAGTTCATCCAGGTTTGTATTTCCATTTGTTTGTTCCAATGTCCGCTCAGGATGATAGGTAATTGCTCCCATTCCTGACTTTCCAACAATCTCTAAGCGGTCCAAAACAGTTAATCTATCTGGATTCTGTTTATGTGCACGCAATAATCGATTCAATAATAATCTTCCCCAGTTATCTGGCAAACTGTCCGCAAATACTCCGAAAAGGCCATCAAAATAATCCTTTTGCGGAACAAACACTTGATTTTTTAAAGGTAATGAAAATGGGCTGATTGAAAAACCATCTTCTAACCATTCCTCACTATACTGGAATGCAACTTTATGCCCTGATGCCATAGCCAGTGTTCCCACAAGCTTTTCATCATACATAACTTGTAACGTTTTAGTTTCGCTCATTGATAACCTCCTGAATATTCCGATATGGCACTTGTGTAAAAATATTTCGAAGTTCATCTGCAATATCTAATGCCATTGCTATCTTAGTTAATGAAATTAATGAAATCTGTCCTGTTGTCTCAAACCTTTTGATCGAACCATAACTTACACCACTCATAGAAGCTAATTTCATCTGAGAAATAGAACGCCGTTTTCTGATCTTTCGTACTCTTTGTGCAAGTTTCTGATCTAATTCTTCTGCTGTTTCCCATACTAATTGTTCCATTTATTTCTCCTCATTTTATAGATAATATTTTATCCAAAATCTCATATTTTTAATAATAATAGATAATATTTTATCTATTATTATTTTATCATTTATACTTCATTTAAACAAGTTTTGTTTGAATATATTCAATTTCTTTAGAACTGTTTATACTTTCTTTAGAATTGTTCATACTTTGTATATTGAATGCTTCGAGGATTTTTGGTATACTTAAGACATAGTTTTTCATATATATTTTTTAATCCTCTCTTTTCAGAAAAGTAACCGCTCATTTTATTGAGCGGTCTTTTTATTTTTCAAAAATTGGTGTATGATAGTCTCTGGTTGTTTGTATACAATCAAATTTTTCTTTAAAGGAGTTATCACCAATGAGTACTTTTCAAAAATTCATCCAATATTATAAACCCTACAAAAAAGTCTTCATTTTTGATCTGATCTGTGCAGCATTTATCAGTCTGGTTGATCTTGCTTATCCACAGATCCTTCGTTCACTTACAAAGACTTTATTTCTTAAGGATGCTTCTATGATCCTTAAGACTCTTCCGATCATCGGGGGAATTTTATTTATCTGCTATATTTTTCAGGCATTCTGTAAATATTATGTCAGCTGTCAGGGACATATCATGGGAGCTCAGATGGAACGTGATATGCGCCGTAAACTGTTTGACCATTATGAAAATCTTTCTTTTTCCTATTATGATCAGCATAACACCGGACAGATGATGAGCCGTCTTGTTTCTGATCTGTTTGATATTTCCGAAGCTGCCCATCACGGCCCTGAGAATTTATTTATCTCTCTTGTAAAAATCGTTGGATCTTTTATTTTCCTGTTTATCATTCAGTGGAAATTAGCGATTATTCTTCTTGCGATCGTTTTACTGATGATCTTCTTCAGTGCAAAGCAAAACCGTAAGATGCAGGCTACCTTCCTTGATAACCGCAGGAAGATTGGTGATGTCAATGCTTCTTTGCAAGACTCCCTTGCTGGAATCCGTATTGTGCAGTCTTTTGCAAATGAAGATATTGAACGTGAGAAATTTCGTGTTGGAAATGAGGCATTTTTAGATTCCAAGCGTGATAATTATCGTGCTATGGGAAGTTTTCAGAGTGGAAATACATTTTTCCAAGGAATGATGTATCTTGTCACTTTACTTGCTGGTGGTTATTTTATCGCTCTTGGCCAGATGAGTGCTGCTGACCTTGCTATGTATGCATTGTATATTGGAATCTTTATCAGCCCGATTCAGATTCTTGTAGAATTAACAGAAATGATCAGAAAGGTATGTCTGGTTTTATCCGTTATCAGTCTGTTATTGATATTGAACCTGAGATCACAGATTCTGTTGATGCCGTTAATATGAAACATCCTGATGGGGGATATCTGTTATCATGATGTCTCATTTAGTTACGAGGATAATGAGATTGTATTAAATCACATTGATTTCACGATCAAATCAGGAAAATCCATTGCACTCGTTGGACCTTCCGGTGGTGGAAAAACAACGATCTGTTCTCTGCTGCCTCGATTTTATGATATTACAGATGGTTTGATTACGATCGGTGGTCAGAATATCAAGGATATAAAATTAGAGAGTCTTAGAAGCTCCATCGGTATTGTTCAACAGGATGTTTATCTATTTGGCGGCAGTGTCAAAGAAAATATTGCTTACGGAAACCCTGATGCAACCTTTGATGAAATTGTCGAAGCTGCTAAGAAAGCCAATATCCACGATTTTATTATGACATTACCTAATGGCTATGATACTTTCGTTGGAGAACGTGGTACAAGATTATCCGGTGGTCAGAAGCAAAGAATCTCTATTGCAAGAGTTTTCTTAAAGAACCCGCCAATCTTAATCTTAGATGAAGCTACCAGCGCATTAGATAATGAAAGCGAGCAGCATATCCAGAAGAGTCTGGACGCCTTGTCTGAAAATCGAACAACAATCACGATCGCCCATCGTTTATCAACGATCCAGAATGCAGATGAAATTCTTGTTATCGATGGACAAACGATCAAAGAACGAGGAACACATGAAGAACTAATTGCTTCTGGCGGTCTTTATGCTAAATACTATCATATGATGTAAGTGTCAAAAGTACAACAACGTCGAAACCTATTTTGTTTAGAACTGTTTATAAATTCTTTAGAATTGTTCATACTTTGTATATTGAATGCCTCAGGGATTTTGGTATACTTAAGACATAGTTTTTCATATATATATTTTTAATCCTCTCTTTTCAGAAAAGTTAACCGCCCAGATGGGCGGTCTTTTTTATATTCTTTCATAGATTTTATACTCTTCCATTAATTTATTTCTATACTGTATATCATTGTATATCTTATCTATATCTTGAATTTTATTATTAGCTAATAAAATTTTTACTAACTTGTAATTGTAGCATTTTCCCCTATAATTTTTCCCCTGCGCTATACCTTGTGTTATTCCTTGACTTATTCCTTGCTCAATTCCTTTATTAATTGCTGTATCTAATATTGTACACATAGTAACCTCTCCTTCCTCATTTTTCTTTACATCCAATTGCAAAAATCTTTCGTCTTCTGCAAAAATCCTCATAAATTTTAACATTTCATCCACATGTTTGATTGGTTTATGATTTTCAATTGTTTTATAACCTTTTCTTCGTTTTACAAAATAATCCGCAATAATTCCAAAGTCACTTTGAAACATTTTTATTTGTTCTTCTGTCAGATATGCTATGTCAAATACATTCAATTTATAATTTTGAAACAGCTCCTCATTCACACTTTCTTGATTGATAACTTCTCTTAGTTCTTTATCATCTTTCCATTGATTATCTCCAAAATGTAAGATCAGTGTTATTACTTTACAAAATTCTTTTGCACCTTTCTTTAACATCTGAGAACGATAACTTGCTCCATCGTATGCAATTACACGTAGTGGCATCTTTTTATCTTTGATTGTCTGATTTTCAATTCCAAATAATACCTTGAAACCTTTTTTATTATTCCATTCTTTCAAAGTATCTCTCTCTTCTTCATGAAGCACATCATCTGATGCTTTATATTGTGACCGTATATTTGTTGTCCGTAGTTCCTCTGGTTTAACTACCTCTTCTCCTTGATAAACTAATACATTGATAATATCTGCAAATACATCTGGATAATCTTCCAATAACTTTTCAATCTTATCCTTTTCTCCCATTCCTGACTCCTTGTTTGTAAACTATCATTTGGTTATCTTATCTGCAGAACTGCATATTCATAGAATTTCTCTGAATCGAATTACAATTATATAGAACTTCTTTGACTTTAATCTAGATTATTGATGTTTATAGTTTACATTAATTTAC
>ENA-OPYX01000529-OPYX01000529.1-human-gut-metagenome-genome-assembly--contig:-NODE-529-length-22320-cov-4.054702_pt1 | contig 22320 bp, 20 predicted proteins | sample MGYA00242639_ERZ504486 | MGnify/ENA primary metagenome ERZ504486 (study PRJEB26092, sample SAMD00036296) | human gut metagenome | host: Homo sapiens | study: EMG produced TPA metagenomics assembly of... | reverse complement strand
TTTCCGACAAGCAAAAGAAGCGGCTGCTGTCCAGCACCTCCATCCACGAAGTCCACACGCTACTCAAGACCGCATTTTCCTATGCGGTAGAATGGGACTTGATCCACAAGATTCCCCTGCCCCGTGATGCCCCCAAGGTCAACATCGAGGAACGCACCATCTGGGACGAGAAAACCATGCTGGCAGCGTTGCAGACCATCGAGAACCCCGCCCTGCATCTGGCGGTGCACATGAGCATGATCCTTTCGCTCCGTGAGGGCGAAATTCTCGGCTTGCAGCCGAGTGATCTGGATTTCGATGCCGCCGATGGTCGTGGTACCATCTCGGTCAGCAAAACCATGCAGCGAGCCAACAAGGACGCTCTGGAAAAGCTCGACCCCAATCAGGTGTATCACACCTTCCCGGACAGGCGTGAGGGAAGCAAATCCTCTCTCATCCTGAAAAAGCCTAAGACCAAGAAGTCCAACCGCGTCCTGTATATGACGAAGCCCTTGAAGGAAGAACTTCTGGCATGGTTGGAAAAGCTGAAGCAGGACGAGCAGAACGCCCCGGAAAAGTACAGCAACTGCGGGCAACTGTTCCGGCTCCCGGACGGCTTGCCCATTGCGCCAGAACTGCTGACCAAGTGGTATCGGCAATGGCGGTCAGCGCACCCGGAGTTCGAGCAGATCGTGTTCCATGGTCTGCGGCATTCCAGTGCCACCTACCAGCTCTTGCAGTCGGAGGGTGACTTCAAGTCGGTGCAGGGCAATACAGGCCACGCAACGGCTGCTGTCCTGATGGACACCTACGCCCACACGCAGGACAAGCCCCGGTTGGAGCTGACCGAGAAGATCGAAGCGAACTTCTATTCCCAAGACCTGACCCCGGTAGCACCTCAGCCCCAGCAAAACGAAAAGCCGGCAGCAACAAAAATCTCCGGTAGGGAGATCCTTGAAGCCATCCGGCTGATGGACGCAGACGAACGCAGAGAATTGACGAGAGTTCTGTTTGCATAAAAGATTCACGTTTGCGAAGCAACAAAAGCCCCAGTGGGGCTTTTAAGCGACCGAACGGTCTTGCGTTAGCAAGATGGAGGGGCCTTGCCCCGACAAGTGACTTTTTATGCAAAGGAAAGCAGGCTGTGCAAACCTTGCGCAGAAAAGCCCCTGATTCGGGCAAATGTGCAAACGGTGTGCAGAAAGTGTGCAGCCGCTTTCCTACATAAAGAAAGAACGCCAAATCTTACGATTTGACGTTCAATATCTGGTGCACCTCCAGGGACTCGAACCCTGGGCCCACTGATTAAGAGAGCAAGCCGCCGGTTCGTCTCAATTTATGGAAGTTTCGAGCCATCGTCATTTTTGAACAAGGCAACGTGATTTTTCACCCGGTAATTTCTGCACCCTTTGTCGGATTTTGCAGCGAAAAGCACCCTCTGCACGTTTTGAAACCGTGCAAAATCCGTGCAGAAACCGTGCACTTACTCTACGACAAATAAAATCGCCCTATCCCCCACCGACTTGACGGCATTGGTTTGAGTGGCCGCACCGCAAGATCAGGCTCTTTACTTGCGAAAAACAGCCTATTGCCTGTGGAGCTTTCAGGGCAGACACCTGAACAGGAAGCCCTGTTTATCGTTCTTCTGCGCTTTTCAGCGCACTTTTGCGGTATTGCAGTGGGCTTTGCCCGGTGGCTTTTGCAAAAGCGGGTGGCAAAAATTGCTGGCATCCCCAAAGCCGACCTCCTGTGCAATTTCGCTGACGCTGTGGTCGGTGAGAACAAGAAGTTCCTTTGCCTGTGTGATGCGGAAGTTGACCAGATAATTATACGGTGTCGTGCCCATATACCGCCGGAACAGGCGCAGAAAATAGCTTTTGCTCATGTGCGCTTCTGCCAGCAGGTCGGCAAGGCAAAGTTCCTGCTGGTAATTTTTGCGCAGGGTCTCCGCCGCCTGCAAAATGACCTGCCGTGCGCTGGTGGCTTCGGCCTGTGCAAGGATGCCCCGGGCGCACAGGGCCAGCATCTCGTGGAGCGCCAAGCCGGTGGTCACCATGCTGTCCACGGTGCTGCGCTCCATCTGCGCTAAAAGCGTCTCAAAATATTCCTGCATCTTGACCCCGGTGAGCTGCACCGGGGTCAGTTTTTTGCCCGGCAGCAGCAGCGGCTCCATAGCGGCGACCCCTGCGCCGTCCAGATGCACCCAGTAATGATGCCAGCAGCTTTGCCCCGGGGCGGTACAGTAGCTCTGCGGCGTGCGGCAATTCAGCAGCAGCGCCTGCCCGGTGCTGAGTACCACATGGCTTTCCCCCTGCTCGATCAGCCCTGCACCCCGGAGGGTGTAAAACAGAAGGTAGCTTTCTTTATCGGTGCGGGCGGTGGAAAAGTGCTGTCGGGCGTAAAATACCCCTGCCTCGGTGCAGTAATAGGGCTGTGCCAGCTCTGCTTCGCTGGGGGTGGTGCGCTTCCAAACGCTTTCCGGGGTCACATCCATGTTGTAGGTCAGCATTTTCCGATTCCTCTCTTTCTGTGTTCAGTATAGCGCACCAGCCTTTGCCGTGCAAGAGTAGACTTTTCACAAAAAATGCGTCACCTTTGCGGATGGAATCGGCGGCATCATGGGGCTATACTGGTAGCAGTCAAAGCTACACAGGAGGCGCATTATGCACAAAAACTATCTTGCCATCGACATTGGCGCGTCCAGCGGGCGGCACATTGCGGGATGGATGGAGAACGGCGTTCTCCGCACCGAGGAAGTGTACCGTTTTCCCAATAGCGTCCGGTGGGTGGACGGTCATCTGGAATGGGACATCGACAGCCTGTTCGTCCACGTGAAGCAGGGCATCCGGGAAGCCTTTGCCAAGTACCCGGAGATTGAGAGCCTTTCCATCGACACCTGGGCGGTGGACTATGTGCTGCTGAAAGACGGCAAGCCCCTCTCCCCTGTCTATGCCTACCGTGACAGCCGGACGCAGGCAGTGCTGAATGAGGTGCACAGCATTCTGCCGTTTGAAACGCTTTATGCACGCACCGGCATCCAGTTCCAGCCCTTCAACAGCATTTATCAGCTGTACGCCGACAAAAAAGCCGGTCGGCTGGCACAGGCCGAGGACTTTTTGATGATCCCGGAATATCTGCTGTGGAAGCTCTGCGGCGTAAAGGCGCGGGAGTACACCAACGCCACCTCCACCGGGCTTGTGAACGCCCAGACCAAGGAGTACGACCCGGAAATATTGCAGGCTCTGGGCTTGCCGGAGGCGATGTTCCCCAAGCTCACCGCACCCGGCACGGTGCTGGGGTCCCTGCTGCCCGACATCGCCGCCGAGGTGGGCGGGCAGACCAAGGTGGTGCTGTGCGCCACCCACGACACCGCCAGTGCCGTGGAGGGCATTCCCATGGAACAGGGGGATGCGCCGTTCCTCTCCTCCGGCACATGGAGCTTGCTGGGGGTCAAGCTGGCAACGCCCATCACCAGCCCGGAGAGCCGCCGTGCAAACTTTACCAACGAGGGCGGCGTGGGGTACATCCGCTACCTGAAAAACATCATGGGTCTGTGGATCATCCAGTGCGTGCAAAAGCAGTTGGGCATCTCCTTTGCCCAGATGGTAGAGCTGGCAAAAACCAGCACCTACACCCGCACTTTTTTGATGTGAATGCAGCCCGGGTTCTCTGCCCCGCAGGATATGCGTGCAGAGATCAGAGCCGCCCCTTGCCGAGACCGGCGAAGCCCCGGCCACGGATGCCGACCTCATCAACAGCGTCTATCATTCGCTGGCGTACTGCTACGGGGAAGCATTCCGGGAGCTGGAAGCCCTCACCGGGCAGCACTGGGACAAGCTCTACATCGCGGGCGGCGGCGCGAAGAACGCCACCCTGAACGAGCTGACCGCCCACTATACCGGAAAACAGGTGGTGGCGCTGCCCATTGAGGCCACCGCCATCGGTAATTTGAAGATACAGATGAGCATTCCTGAAGGAGGAGCTTTATGAGCTACGCAGAAGCAAAAGCATGCTACGCCGCCATTGGCGTGGATACCGAGGCAGCCATTGCCCGGCTGAAAACCGTCCCCATCTCCCTGCACTGCTGGCAGGGAGATGATGTCCGGGGCTTCGACACCGACCCCACCAAGCCCCTGACCGGCGGCATCCAGACCACCGGCAACTACCCCGGTCGTGCCCGCACCCCGGAGGAGCTGATGGCCGACATGGACAAGGTGCTGTCCCTCTGCCCCGGCACCAAAAAGATCAATCTCCATGCCTCCTACGCCATTTTTGACGAGGAAAACCCATGGGTGGACCGGGACAGGCTGGAGCCGAAGCACTTCAAAAAATGGGTGGATTTCTGCAAGGCAAGAGGGTTAGGCGCAGACTTCAACCCCACCTTTTTCTCCCACCCCAAGTGCGACCCTCTGACCCTTGCCAGCCCCAACGAGGAGACCCGGAAATTCTGGGTAGAACACGGCAAAGCCTGCATCCGTATCAGCCAGTATCTGGCAGAGGAACTGGGGCAGCCCTGCACCATGAACATCTGGACAGGCGACGGCTTCAAGGACATCCCGGCGGACCGCAAAGGTCCCCGGGACCGCTATAAGGCAAGCATTGACGAGATTCTGAGCGAGCCTTATGACTTCAAGCTGGTAAAGCCCTGCATCGAGAGCAAGGTGTTCGGCATCGGTGTGGAGGCCTACACCGTGGGCAGCGCTGAGTTTGCCCTGAGCTACGCCGCCTTCAACCGGGAAAAGTGCATTCCCCTGATGGATAACGGTCACTACCACCCCACCGAGGTGGTCAGCGATAAGATCCCTGCCCTGCTGACCTTCTTCCCGGAGATCGCACTCCACATCACCCGCCCCATCCGCTGGGACTCTGACCACGTGGTGCTGTTCGACGATGAAACGAAGGAGATCTGCAAGGAGATCGTCTGCTGCGGCGGTCTGGATGGCCGGGTGAACATTGCACTGGATTACTTTGATGCCTCCATCAACCGCATTTCCGCATGGACGGTGGGCTTCCGCAACGTGGAAAAGGCACTGCTGTCTGCCCTGTGTACCCCCCATGCGGCACTGAAGGAGCTGCAGGACCACCAACCAGTTTACCGAGCTGATGGTGCGGCAGGAGGAGCTGAAGACCCTGCCCTTTGGTGAGGTCTGGGACGAATACTGCCGCCGGAATGGCGTACCGGTGGACGGTGCATGGTTTGAGGAAGTAAAGAAATACGAGCGGAATGTGCTGTGCAAGCGCATTTGAAAATAGAGAGGTGTTTGAAGATGGGTATTCTGGATATTGATATCGTCAAAGGTTTTATGCGGATGTGCAACGATGGCTGGCTGCAGGGCTGGCACGAGCGCAACGGCGGCAACCTGACCTACCGCATGAAGGAGGAGGAAGTGGCACAGTGCCGCCCCTTCTTTGATCCGCAGCCCCGGGAGTGGGTGAACATGGGGGTGCAGGCTGATAATCTGGCTGGCGAGTATTTCATCACCACCGGTTCGGGCAAATTCTTCCGCAACGTGGAGCCGGACCCTGTCCACAGCATCGGCATTGTAGAGATCAACGATAAGGGCGACAGCTGGCGCATCGTCTGGGGCTTGGAGGGCGGCGCAAAGCCTACCAGCGAGTTCCCCAGCCACTTTATGAACCACAGCGTCCGCAAGGCTGCCACCAATGGCGCAAACCGCGTCATCTACCACTGCCACGCCACCAACGTCATTGCCCTGACCTACATCCTGCCCCTGACCGACCGGGATTTCACCCGTGCCCTGTGGCAGAGCGCCACCGAGTGCCCGGTGGTGTTCCCGGAGGGTGTGGGCGTCTGCCCCTGGATGGTGCCCGGCGGGGCGGACATTGCCATGGCCACCAGTGAGCTGATGAAGCACTATCAGGCCGCCGTCTGGGCACAGCACGGTCTGTTTGCCTCCGGTCCGGACTTTGACATCACCTTTGGTCTTGCCCACACCATCGAAAAGAGCGCTGAGATCTACGTCAAGGTGCTCTCCATGGGCGGCGGCATCATCCGGCAGACCATCACCGACGATGACCTGCGCGCCATTGCCCACGACTTTGGCGTGACCCTGAACGAGAAGTTCCTTAACTGAGCCACTCTCCCCCATTTTTCTTCATCCTAGCAGAACAGGCATCCTGTCCGATACCGCCAAATGGTATCGCAGGATGCCTGTTCTGCTTTATGTTTCCCGGAACTCCATGGGTGTTTTTCCGGTGACCTGCTGAAAGACTGCGCTGAAATAATTGCGGGTGGCAAAGCCAAGCTGCTCGGAAATTTCCCGGACGCTGAGCGTTGTGCTTTTCAGCAGAACCTTCGCGCGTTCGACCTTTGCAAACTTCACATAGTTCGTGACGCTCAGACCCGTTTCTTTCTTGAATTTATGGGTGAGGTAGTATTCCGTGTAGCCCACCAGAGCGGCAAGATCTTCCGCCACGATCTTTTTGTCCAGATTCATCTCGATATAATCCACACATTTCTGGATCTGCATACTGAGGTTAGGGTTCGTCCGGTGTTTGTGGACACGCCGAATGAAATCATCGTACATCATCATTGCAAGCGGGCTCAGTTCATCCAACGATTTTGCCGCTTCTGCCGTCTGAATGTAGCTGTCCCCCAGCGAGTACGCCTCCTCCGGGGAAAGGCCGCCCTCAATGGCGGCACGGCACACCAGCGAAGTGAACACGATGATGGAAGTCTTGCTCTGGCGCAGAACATCGCTGCTCTGCACCGGCACGCCTGCACTCATGCTCATACTGTTGGAAAGCGCCTGCTTGTAATTCAGGTCTCCGGTGCGGACCATTTGCAGCATTCCCTGCTCCGCCATCCAGATCTTATGGCGGTCATGGGGAATGGCATCGCTTTTCAGCCGTTCGTCCTGTGCTGCACTGCTGTTCACACTGCTCAACTCCAGCCGCTGCCCGGTCAGGCAGTAGTGCATCATCAGCAGATAGCGGTTCATAATGGTGTTTTGCAGGGTAGGAACTTTTTCAAGGGCTTTGTAAAGCTGGATCGTCCATGCCACACTGATCTCCAGCTTGCTGTAATATTTCAGCCCTTCCTCGATCCCGCGCATTGTCACATCCTGATAGAACACCGGCCCGATGACACAGACACGCTTCAGTTTTCCCTCTTCCTTTTCAAAGGCTGCGCCCCACAAAAGACCCAATGCCGTCCCCAAGGTAACAGGTACATCGTCCCGATCCCCATGCTCCAGCATCCGCTGTTTGCAGCCGAACAGTTCAAATGCACTGGCAAGAAATGCCTCGTCCGGGCAGTTGCTCCGCAAGAGCTTCCCCTGTGCATCATAGCACCATGTATATACATTTCCGCCGCACTTGACAAGCTCGGAAAACAGCATCATATTCTGGAGAACATCCATGCGTAATCCCTCCGGCTCATTGATGGAAACATGTATATCATACTTCTGCCGTTTTTTCTACCGATGCCCGGAGCCAGTGCAGCAGGATGCCTGCGGAGATGACCGCAGCGCCCACGTCTGCCATCAGGTGCGCCGCCGCAATGCCCTGCACCCCGCAAAGCGCATTCATCAGGTACAGCAGCGGGATCAGCAGCAGCCCCTGCCGCAAAAGAGAGAGCACCACCGCACCACTTGCCTTGCCTACAGATTGCAGCAGGCTGGTTGCCAAATAGGTCAGACCGATCACCGGGCTGCCCAGCACCAGATAAACCACCAACTGCGTCCCCAGACGGAACGCCCCTTCTTCCTTGATGACATCCCGATCAGGGCATTGCGTCCGGCAAAGCTGGCTGCCCCGGCAAGCACACCAAAAACAACGGTCAGGAGGATCAGATCTTTCAAAAGCTGCTTCAGGCGCTTTATGTCACCTGCGCCGTAGCTGTACGCCAGAAGCGGCTGGCACCCCATGCAGATCGCCATGGCGATCATACTGATGATCATGGTCGTCTTGCCCGCTGCCGCCATGGCTGCGACCGCCGCCGTGCCGTGGGTCACCAGCAGCCGGTTGCTGAAGGAGGAGGCAAACCCTGCCAGCAGGCTGCTGATCCCGTTGGGCAGACCAATGGCCAGCATCTCACCCAGCATCTGCGGCTTTTTCAGGGCAGGACGGAAATCAACGGTCAGCACCGTGCCGTGTTTGACGATGTAGCGCAGATAACAGCCCGTTGCCACAAGATTGCCCAGCACACTGGCAGCAGCCGCACCGCTGACGCCGAAGTTCAGCACCAGAATGAACAGCGGGTCAAAAATGCAGTTGACCAGCGTGCCCAGAAGATTGCCAATCAGGCCTTCTTTTACTGCAACCCTCTGCACGTACCAGCATCGCCATGCTGTTGGACAGGATAAAAAGACGGCGCACCCAGTGCAAGGACCTGAAGATACCGCTCTGCATAGGGAAAAAATTCTGCATTTGAGCCCAGCACCCCCAGAAGCGGCACTCTGCTCACCAGCAGACCGATGCTGACCAGAACGCCCAGAAAAAAGCTGCTCCAGAAGCAGAGCGAGGAGCAGGTCTTGCCCTGCTCGATCTCGCCTGCGCCAAAGCAGCGTGCAATGATGGCGCTGCTGCCTGCGCCAAGCATGGTCGCCACTGCCGCAAGGATCGAAAACACCGGTCCCACAACGGAGACCGCCGCCACCTGTGCGGTATCGCCCAGACAGCCCACAAAAAACATATCCGCCATGTTGTACAGCACCATGACAAGGATAATGATAATGGAGGGCACCGCCATGGAAATGATGGATTTCCAGACAGAGCCGGTACGGAAAAGTGCTTCGTTTTTCATGGTCTCCTCCCAAAAATCAACCGCACGCAGGCAGAACGAAAGCCCCTGTCAAAGAGGCTTTCCGAGCTGCTTCGGTCACAGGTTGTCCAGCGCATCCAGCAGTGCTTTCAGCGCCGTTTCCGGCAACCCAAGCATAGGGCCGATCTTGCCAAATGTCATGCCGTAGGCAGCTTTTGCCTGCTGGTTGTCGGCAAAACCGGGCAGGTACTGCTCCACGATGGCTTTTGCGGCCTCGTTTTCCATCAGTGCTGCAATCGTGCTCTGGCTGTTCAGCTTGCCGCCGGTCAAAATTTCCGGGTGCTTCCAGCTGCTGATGCTCTGGTGTCCGGCAGACAGTGCGCCGTCCACCGGGATGGCTGCACCGGTGATGTACCGTGCCAGACCGCTGGCAAGGAAAAGTGCCAATGCAGCGCACTCCTCCGGGTCGCCCATCCGCTTTGCCGGGCAGTCGGCTGCAAAGAAGTCCATGGCCGCAGCCGGTGCATCCCCGAAAATGCTGGTTCTGGTGTAGCCGGGACAGATGGCGTTGACGGTAATGCCGTATTCTGCGTAATCCAGCGCCGCTGCGCGGGTCATGCCGACCACGCCGAACTTGGTGGCACTGTACAGCGCCTGTCCACGCTGGGGCACAAGACCCGCCACCGATGCCACATTGATGAGGAATCCGCCTTCGCTGTGGCTCTTGAGGATTGCCTCTGCGCCGTACTTCATCCCGGCAAAGACACCCTCGCTGTTCAGGGAGAAGATCTTCTCGTAATCCTCTACCTCATACTCATGCAGCGGTGTGCCGCCCATGCCGATGCCTGCGTTGCTGACAACGCCATCCAGCTTGCCGTAGTGCGTCACCGTCTTATCCACCAGTTCTTTGATGGCAGAAGCCTTGCTGCAATCGGTCTGGATAAAGATGGCATCGCCGCCCTTGGCGCAGATGCCGTCTGCCACAGCCCGCCCCTGCTCTGCACTGCGGGCTGCACAGACCACCTTCATGCCGTTTTCGCCAAAGCACTCGGCAATGGCCCGGCCGATGCCGCGGCTTGCGCCGGTGACGATTGCTACCTTACCTTTGACACTGTTGAAATCCATCATTTTCATTCTCCTTTTTCTCAAATCATGTTACTCTGCTTCAGCCATTCCACTTCATCGTGAATTATCTCCCGATGATTTATCGTATTTACGAATCAGATTTACAACTCTCAGTTGCTTATCCATCCCTGTGGTGCTATAATAACACTGTGGCGCAGGGGCTGCAATCAGCAGTTTCCGGCGTGTCCGGTGTTTAAGCAACGAATCACGTTCAAAGCGTTGGTTAAGCACCATTTATGAAATCAATTGATGGAGGAATTCTATGGATATCCGGGTCAAAAAAACGAAGCGTGCCATTCAGAAAGCGTTTGTTGCCCTGCTGCGGGAGAAGCCGATCGAAAAGATCACGGTCAAAGAAATTGCCGAACGGGCCGAGATCAACAAAACGACCTTTTATTCCCACTATGAAACGCTGGATGCCCTCACCGCCGAAATGGAGCGGCAAACGGTCCAGCTCGTCTGCGACAATATGGGCGGCGCACAGCAGCTGCTGGATACGCCGGAGGCTTTTGTGCGGGAGATGTTTGCTAATCTCCAGCAGGCGACCGATTATCTCGGTGTGGTTCCTGCATCAGCGATGAACCGCTTTACACAGCATTTGCGGGATGCCGTTCTGGAACAGATCAAAAGCGATAACATCGAGCCTTCTCAATATGAAAATGTCGGTGCGATCCTGATTTTTGTAATGAACGGTCTTTCCGGGCTTCTGAACACCGACGCAAAACTGGCACAAAAACAAATTGATGTGATCGCCGCCGTGGTTGCGGATGGTGTCCGTTCCATTCCATTCTCCTGCTGAAAAAAGCCGTGCATGTTATCGAAAACGATAGCTCTGCGCGGCTTTTCTGGTTCAAAATTACTTTTTTGCTTTTTTGATGAACAGGGCTTCATCCGTTTCGGTCAAGGCATACCTTGTTCATGTCCAAAGCCGCTCTCAAGCTCCGCAATACTCCCCCAGCACCCCAAGGCTGGGCTTTGCTGTCCGCTCCATCGTTTCGCGGTTCACTGCGATCAGTCCAAACTGCATGGCATAGCCCTTCTGCCACTCAAAGTTGTCCATCAGGCTCCAATGGAAGTATCCCTTCACCGGGATGCCGTCGGCGATGCAGTGCTGCACGCCATCCAGCGCCTGCCGGATAAACGCCACACGGCGGGCATCATCGGCGGTGGCAATGCCGTTTTCGGTCACGATCAGGTCACCCTTGAATTCCTCTGCCACCTTGCGAATGACGTGTTCCAGTGCCTGCGGATAGACCTCGTAGTCCATCTGGGTCAGTTCTGCGCCCTCCGGTGCCGGCAGCTGCCCCTGCGGGCCATAAAGGGTGCGGGTATAGTTCTGCACACCCAGAAAATCATCGTCTTTGATATAAGGCAGATAATGGGTGAACTCCTCCTGCCATGCGGCCTCGGCAAAGGCTTCGCCGCCGGGCTGTGCCTGCAAGTCATGCAGCGAGAGGGTCAGGCCCACCTTGACCTGCGGGCAGAGGGCTTTGATGGCATCCCGTGCGGCTGCATGGGCACGCATCACCAGCAGATCGCCTTCCGGGGTGCGCTCGCTGACAAAGATCTGCGGCTGGGGTGTGCCGAACACCTGTGCATTCTCCATGGCGGCATACTTCATGTTTTCCATCATCTTCTGGAAGTTCATGCCCACCTGCACCGTGCCCTCGGCAGACTTTCCGGCCGATGCGGCATTTTGGGCAGCCCGTTCTGCCATCAGACGGAACCGCTTGGAGATCGCGGCCAGCTGCAAGCCCATATTGGCCTCGTTGATGGTGCAGACATAGCGCAGCTCGCTGCCCAGCTGTTCCATCACATAGGTCACATAACGTTTAAAATCCTCTACGGTGCTTTCGGTTTCCCAGCCGCCCTTGCAGATGAGCCATTTCGGGCTGGTGAAGTGCAGTAGGGTGACGATGGGTTCTACGCCATGCGCTTTGCAGCAGGCGATCACCTTGCGGTAATGCTCGATAGCTTCCGGGTCGAACTTTCCTTCCTCCGGCTCTACCCGTGCCCACTCGATAGAAAAGCGGTAGGCGTTCAGCCCGGCATCGGCCAAGAGCTTGATATCTTCTTCGTACCGTTGATAATGGTCACAGGCAATTCCGCTGGGCTCCGTAAAGCTGGAATGGGGCAGCTGCTCCTGTGCCCAGTAGTCACTCTTCGTATTGTTGCCCTCTACCTGATGGGCTGCTGTTGCAGCACCGATGAAAAAGCCTTTTTCAAATTTCTGCATGATGGTTCTCCCTTCCTGCGTGTTGCTTGTTGAGACTATTGTAGCAGACCTGTTTTTCCCCTATGGGACAATAAATCGTGAAGGCGGATGCAAATTCACGCACCACAAATTATTGCACGAATTTTTGTCCTTAACTATCGTTTTTCATCCGGCAGTGGCTGTTGCATTCTGTTATTCTGGTGTCAGAGAAAGCGGAACTCAGTTCACACAAAAAGGAGGAAAATCATTATGTTCCAAAAGAAACCCAGTGCCAGTGAAGTAGACGGCGTCCAGTACCGCCGTGCAAAGCTCTGGCAGATCGTCTGTTACGCCTGCAACGCTTTTGTAGGCATGAGCATCTATTCCCTGATCGGTATGGCCAGTTATTCTGCCAGCATCGGCTACGGCATCACCACTGCAGCCGTGGGCATCATCCTGATGCTGGCTCGCATTCTGGACGGTTTTACCGACCCGATGCTGGCGTTCGTCTACGACCGCGTCAACACCCGTTTCGGCAAGCTGCGCATTCTGCTGATCAGCGGCTACCTGATCGAGGCTGTCGGCCTGCTGTGTATGTTCAACCTGTGCTCCAGCAAGGGCTTCGGCTTGCCGGTGTTCGTTTTGACCTACATTATTTACATCATCGGCTATACCGTCACCAACATGACCGCCCAGACCCTGCCGGCTATTATGACCAACGATCCCCGCCAGCGTCCCACCATCGGTGTCTGGACCACTGCACTGAACTACGCCGTGCCCATGGGCATGAGCATGCTGATCTACACCGTCATCCTGCCCAAGTGCGGCGGCACCTTTAATCAGGACTTCCTCAGCACGGTCTGCACCATCGTGCTGATCATTGCCGGTATCGGCACCCTGATCGTCTGCGCCGGTATCTCCGCCTACGATAAGCCCGAAAACTTCGAGGGCACCAGCAAAAAACACGAGCCGCTGAAAACTGCGGATATTCTTGAGGTGCTCAAGCACAACAAGCCCCTGCAGTGCTACATCGCCTCCAACGCTTCCGATAAGCTGGCACAGCAGGTAGGCAGCCAGGCCATCATCAACACGATGCTGAACGGCATCCTCATCGGCAACATGGGTCTTGCTACCACCCTTGGCGTGATCAGCATGGTGCCTTCCATCTTCTTTGCGGCCTTCGGTGCAAAGTATGTGGGCAAAAATGGTAGCAAGAAGGGCATCGTGACCTGGACCTGCGTCAGCATGGCCATCGCCTCTGTGCTGTTCCTGTTCTTCATCTTTACCGACACTCGTCAGATCGGTGTGATCGGCAGCTGGAACATGATCGTTTACGTCCTGCTGACTCTGCTGCAGAATGGTTCCATGATGTGCATTACCACCTCCAACACTTCTTACATGGCCGATACCATTGACTACGAGCTGGACCGCAGCGGCCGCTATATCCCGGCTGTCGTTTCTGGTACTTACAGTCTGGTGGACAAGCTCATCACCTCGGTGGCTGCTGTCATCGCCACCGGTGCGGTCGCCCTTCTGGGTTACACCACCACCATGCCCCAGCCCACGGATTCCTACACCAGCGGCATCTTCTGGATGACCCTTGCCATCAAGTTCGGTCTGCCCATGCTGGGCTGGGTCATCACCCTGATCGCCATGCTGGGCTGCCCGCTGACCAAGGAAGAAATGGTCAACGTCCAGAAGCGCATCGCAGATAAGAAAGAAGCCCTTCGTCATGAAGTAATTGCAGAAAAGATGCAGTAACACCCTGCAAAAACCGAAAGGGCTCATACGCTCTTTCGGTTTTTGCTGATTCTATCCATCTTTTATAAATATAAAGGAGTTTTTACCATGAGCAAGACCATCCTGTTGAATCAGAGCGACTGGCATTTTACCAAGGAGAACCCTGGCATCCCCACCGCTGTTATGGGTGAGGCCATTGCCCTGCCCCACACCTGGAACGCAGTGGACGGTCAGGACGGCGGCAACGATTACTACCGCGGCACCTGCTGGTATACGCTGGCCCTGGCAAAGCCCACCATCCCGGCAGGCGGCAAGGCTGTTTTGCAGCTGGACGGCGCAGCTATGACCGCTGCCGTCTACCTGAACGGTGAAAAGCTGGCTGAGCACAAGGGCGGCTATTCCACCTTCCGGGTAGACCTGACCGACCACCTCAAAGAGGAAAATCTGCTGGCAATTTCCGTGGACAACAGCGACAACGACACCGTGTATCCCCAGAAAGCCGATTTTACCTTCTACGGCGGCATTTACCGGGATGTGACCCTGCATATCGTCCCGGCAGAACACTTTGCCCTGCCCGCTAATGGCGCACCGGCACTGAAGGTGACCCCCATCGTCACAGACCTCGCTGCCAGGACCTCTGAGATCACCGTGGAAGCCGCCGTGGTGGACGCACAGAACGTGACCTTTGCACTGGAGGGTCAAACCCTCACCGCCCCGGTGGAAAAGGGCACCGCAAAGGTTGTTTTCACGCTGAACAACGCCCATCTGTGGGATGGCGTGGACGACCCCTTCCTCTACACCGTATCTGCCAAGCTGGACAATGGCGAGGAGACCTCCGCCCGGTTCGGCTGCCGCAAGTTTGAGATTGACCCCCAGAAGGGCTTTATCCTGAATGGCAGGGAATATCCGCTGCGCGGTGTTTCCCGCCACCAGGACCGAAAAGGTGCGGGCATTGCCCTGACCAACGAAATGATGGAGGAGGATATCTCCATCATTCTGGAAATGGGTGCCAACACCATCCGGCTGGCACACTATCAGCACGCACAGTATTTCTACGACCTGTGTGATGAAAAGGGTCTTGTCATCTGGGCAGAGATCCCCTACATCACCATGCACATGCCCAACGGCCGTGCCAACACCCTGACCCAAATGGAGGAGCTGATCCGCCAGAACTACAACCACCCCTGCATTGCCGTGTGGGGCTTGTCCAATGAGATCACCGCTGCCTCTGCTGTCAACGAGGATCTGCTGGAAAACCACCGTCTGCTGAACGAGCTGGCGCACAAGCTGGACCCCACCCGCAAGACCACCATGGCAAACGTGTTTATGCTGGAGACCACCAGTCCCATTCTGGAAATTCCCGATGTGAACAGCTACAACCTCTACTTCGGCTGGTATCTGGGCGAATTGGAGCAGAACGACGAGTTCTTTGATAAGTACCATGCCGATTACCCTGACCGCTGCATCGGCTTATCGGAGTACGGCGCAGATGCCAACCCCCAGTACCAGAACAGCCACCCGGAAAAGGGCGACTACACCGAGAGCTACCAGTGCATTTACCACGAGCACATGGCCAGGATGATCGCCGACCGCCCGTGGCTGTGGGCGACCCATGCGTGGAATATGTTTGATTTTGCCGCCGATGGCCGTGATGAGGGCGGCAAGCACGGCGAGAACCAGAAGGGACTTGTCACCTTTGACCGCAAGCTCAAAAAAGACCCCTTCTATCTCTACAAGGCCTATTGGAGCAAGGAGCCGTTCGTGCACCTGTGCGGCAGCCGCTATGTAGACCGCGCCGAGGATGTGACTGAGATCAAGGTCTACTCCAATCTGCCGGAGGTCTCGCTGTACAAGGACGGTCAGCTGGTGGAGACCCGTAAGGGCGACAAGGTGTTCACCTTCCAGCTGCCCATCACCGGCAAACACAGCATTGAGGCACGCTCCGGTGAGCACAGCAGCGTGATCCTGGTGAACAAGGTGGACGCCCCCAACCCGGATTACGCCATGGACAACCGCAAGAACGTGGCCAACTGGTTTGACGGCGAGCTGGACGAAAGCTGCTGGTCGGTCAAGGACAACATGGCTGCCGCCACAGCAGACCCGAAAGTTGGTCCCATTCTGAAGCAGATCTCCGATAAAGCCGCCGCTGCCCGCGGAGATGTTGCCGCCGCCGTGAAGGACAACCCGGCTCTGGTGGCGATGATGGAGCGTGCCATGCGGCGGATGACCATTGAATCCATGCTGATGCAGGCCGGCGCTTCGGAAGAGGATATCAAGCAGCTGAACCGTGTATTGCAGGGCATTTCCAAGGAGTGATTCGATGAAACAAACCTATTGTAACCCCCTTGATCTGGGCTACCGTTACCAGCACATGAAGGAAGGCCCCCGTACAGCAGGTTTCCGGGAGGGTGCAGACCCCACGCTGGTATCCTTCAAGGGCAAATACTACCTCTTTGTTTCCATGTCGGCAGGCTTCTGGTATTCGGACGACCTGCTGCACTGGGACTTCCATGCAGACCCGGATCTGCTGATCTACGATTATGCCCCCGATGTGCGGCAGGTGGGCGATTTCCTGTACTTCTGCGCCAGCCGCAAGGGGCGCAACTGTCCCATCCTGCGCACCGCTGACCCCCTGACCGAGCCGTTTACCGAAGTATCTGCGCCCTTTGCTTTCTGGGACCCGGATCTGTTCTGCGATGATGATGGCCGGGTGTACTTCTACTGGGGCTGCTCCAATACTACGCCCATCTACGGCGTGGAGATGGACCCGGACACCATGACCCCCATCGGGGAAAAGCAGGAGCTGATCTTCGGCAATGAAACCGTACTGGGCTACGAACGCCCCGGCGACAACGGCATTGTGGACCGGGAAGCCAGCGTGCTGTACCAGTCCATGAAGCAGTTCTATGACCCCAAGACCGGCAAGCTGGATCTGCCGCCGCAGATGGCAAACATCCCCGGCCTGAGTGCCGAAAGCCTGACTGCCATGTTCAACGCCGTGGGCAAACCCTACATTGAGGGTGCCTTTATGACAAAGCATGACGGCCTCTATTACCTGCAATACGCCTGCCCCGGCACACAGTACAACACTTACGCCGATGGTGTATACACCTCCACTTCTCCGCTGGGTCCCTTTGTACGACAGGCATCCAACCCGTTTTCCGCCAAGCCCGGCGGATTCATCACCGGCGCCGGCCACGGCAGCACCATTGCCGACCACTATGGCAACTGGTGGCATGCCTCTACCATGCGCATTTCCGTCAACTATGACTTTGAGCGCCGGGTGGGGCTGTTCCCTGCCGGGTTCGACAAAGACGGGGTTCTCTACTGCAACCAGAACTTTGCCGATTACCCGCACCGCATCCCGGCTGGCAAGTTCGATGCCGCCAGCCAGCAGCCGGAATGGATGCTGCTGAGCTACAAAAAGCCGGTCACGGCTTCCAGCACTGCCGAGGGCAGCAGCCCGGCACTGGCCGTCAACGAGGACTGCCGCAGCTGGTGGAGCGCCGCTGGTACAGAGCCGGGCGAATGGCTCTGCGTGGACCTTGGCAAAGAGAGTGATATCCGCGCCATTCAGGTAAATATGGCAGATGAAAAGCTTGTGGTGGACTTCCCAGCCGACAGCTACGGCGATACCCGCAAGACCCGCCACATCGAGACCCGGCCGCAGATCTCCCATTACACGGTAGAAACCAGTGTGAACGGAGCAGACTGGTCGATCCGCGAAACGGTTGCCCGGGAGTGCTCCAACGGCTACTACGAATATGCCGACGGCATCCGTGCCCGGTATGTCCGGGTGACCGGCGGCGAACTGCCCTATGGGCAGGCACTGCGCATCAGCGGCCTGCGGGTGTTCGGCAACGGCGAAGGCGCAAAGCCCGCACAGGCAGAAGCCGCCGGGATTCGTGTGGATGCACTGGACGCAAAGATCACCTGGCAGCACATCGAAAACGCGCAGGGCTGCAATGTCCGCTATGGCGTTGCACCCGACAAGCTCTATCTGAGCTGGTTGGTCTACGATGCAGACGAAGTGACCCTTTCCACCCTGACCGCCGGGCAGGAATACTACATCTGCGTGGACAGTTTTAACGAAAACGGCATCACGCCGGGCAAGACATTCAAACTGGAGGGGTAAATCATGCCCATCAAAGCCGTGCAGCAATTTATGCTGGGCACTGTACTGAACAACGAGCAGCAGGCCAAAGAGACCCTTGCCGCCGTGAAAGCCGCCGGGTACGACGGCATTGAACTGTGTGGATTTATGATTCATCCCATTGGCTTTGTGGTAAAGCTGCTGACCAAAGCCGCCGGAATGCCGGTGGGCAAGGGCGGCAATCTGGACTGGCACAAGCTGGTGCAGGAGGCTGGGCTGAAGGTGATCAGCCTGCACACCGACCTTGGCAGTCTGGAACGGGATGCCCATGCAGTGGCCGAGGAAGCAAAAAGTTTTGGCACGGAGTATGTGGTCATCACCGGGATGTACCGCTTTGATTATGGCGATGAAGCCACGATGCACGAACTGGCCAAACGTCTGAACAAGGCGGGCGAGACCCTGCAAAAAGAGGGCATCCACCTGCTCTACCACAACCACAACTGCGAGCTGCGTCCTGTGAACGCAGCCAAGCGCGCTTACGATATTCTTTTAGAGGAGACCGATCCAGCCTTCGTCAACTTTGAGTTTGACAGCTACTGGTTCACCGAGGGTGGTGCAAACGCCTTGGCGTGGATGCAGCGGCTTGGTCCTCGCATGAAGCTGTGGCACATCAACGACCGGGGCACCCGCATTACCGGCAGCGCCATTACCCCCATTCTGAAAACCGACAGTATGGAGCTGGGCACCGGCAACATGGATCTGGACAGCCTGATGACACAGGCACTTTCCGTGAATGTAGATGCCATCATTCTGGAAAGCCACCGCAACTGGGTGGACAATTCCCCTGTCAAGAGCTTCCAGCTCAGTGCAAAATACCTTGCACAAAAATTCTGATCTGCCATTCCTCATCATTTTCTTCATTATCCCCATAAAAGCAACGCCCCGCACCGGTTACTCCTTCCGGTGCGGGGCGCTGTGTTTTGCGGGGAATATTTCTGCGTTACAGGGTATGGGTTCCCGGCTGCAAGGTCAGGTTTCTGCCATCCGGGGAGGGCAACCTCTGCGGTCAGATTACAGGGCACGGTGATGGTGTAGGTCACGGCATCGCCTGCATACTGCCAGCCGCTTTCAATGCGCCCCACCGGGGAATCGTACACCGCTTTTGCCCAACCCAGTGCAGGGTTCGGGGTGGGAGCGATGGTCAGGGTCTGGCCCGCCAGATGGATGCCGCACACGCCGCCGAACAGCCAGCCGCAGATCGCGCCGTAGGAATAATGGTTCAGCGATTCGCTGGGGGTGTCCGGCTTCGTCGATGCCGGTCCATGTTTCCCAGACGGTGGTAGCGCCCTGTTTGACCTCATAGAGCCAGCTGGGTGCGGTGTCCTGTAGCAACAGTTTGTAGGCCGTGTCGGTGTGTCCGTGCTCCGCAAGCACTTTGACAGGAACGGCGTGGACAAAAAAGCCGGTATTCAGATGACAGCCGTTGTCCAGCACCATCTGGTTCAGCGTATCCGCAGCGGCTTGGCTCTCAGCTTCATCCAACAGACCGAATGCAATGGCACGGACATATTCACACTGCCGGTCGGATGTGATTTTTCCATGATCTGTAAAGGCTGCATGATAGGCAAGGCGGGCTTTTTCCGCTGTGTCACGGTACTGCGCTGCGTCCTCTGCCTTGCCCAGCGCCTGTGCAATTTCTGCCAGAAGCCGCCCGGAATAAGCCAGATACGCCGTACCCACGCTTTTGCGCGGGTTCATCATCGCCTGCATCGCGGTGATGCCCGGCTCACACCATTCGCCGTAGTCCAGACCATTCAGAACCGTGTATTTGGCGTACTCGCCGGTCTGCTGCTCCTCGGTGGTCTGCTGGGCACGACCCAGCAGGAACGCATACCACTTCTGCATCATCTCGTAGTTGTCTGCCAGAATCTTGCGGTCGGCCGGTACGCTTATAAAGGAGCGTAGGGCACCAGAATGGAGGCATCGCCCCAGCCCGCCGACATACAGAGCATGGGGGTCATATAACCGGGGCGCTGGTGGGCGGGGCAATGTTTGCCATGCGTCCATCCGGGTACTGGTTCAGGCGGCATTCGGCCAGCCATTTTTCCACCACCGGGTAGCAATCCATCAGGGTCAGACCGGTTTCAATGAACACCCCCATGTCGCCCGTCCAGCAGCACGCTCACGGGTAGGACAGTCGGTGGGGATATCGCAGAAGTTGCCCTTCTGGCTCCACACACTGTTTTGCACCAGCTGACTCACATCCGCATTGCCGCACCCAAAGCTGCCGGTGACCGGCATCTCCGAATAGACGGCATGGGCGGTAAACTCTGCGCCGGTCAGGTCGATGTCCGTTTCCACCTTTGCGTACCGGAACCCCATGATGGTAAAGCTGGGCTTATAGTGATTTTCGCCCTCTTTGCAGATCAGTTCCAGCAGCTGTGCCGTGCCGCCCTCTTTGTGGCGGTTCCGATCCTGAAAGTTCTCCTGTGTGAAGTTGCCGTTCTCGTCCAGCGTTTCGCCGCAGAGCAGACGGATCTTCTGACCTTCGTGGGCAGTCAGCTTCATTTCTACATAGCCTGCCATATTCTGCCCGAAATCCAGAACCGTTTCTCCATTGGGTGTGCGGAACAACCTGCCCGTGAAGGTTTCCTGTTCCCGGATGGGCACGGTGTTCATGCCAATGAGGGGGAGCGTGTTGGGCGCAGTCCTCACGCCGTGCCAGCCGGTCAGTTTTCCTTCCAGCCGGGCATCGTACACTTCGCCCTGCTGCAGATCGTTCTGGCGGATGGGGCCGCACTGGGTTGCTTCCATGGCATCATCCGAAACGCAGACCGCCTTGCCATCCACTTCCAGCTGGAACAGGACAGCCAGTTCCTTGCCGAACAGGTCTCGGTCACCATCCACGCCGGAAGTGCTGCGGTACCAGCCATCGCCCAATGCGATCAGCAGCTCGTTTTCACCGTCACGGACAAGCGCAGTCACATCGTAGGTCTGCGCCCCAAGGTGCTTGTCTGCGGTAAAGCTGCCGGGGGCAAGCACCATGTCGCCGACACGCTTGCCGTTCAGCCATGCCGCATACAGGCCCTTGGCGGTAATGTACAGCCGCTTGCACTGCCCCGCCGGGGCGGTGAACGTTTTGCGCAGATAACTTGCCGGGCGGTGGGGCTGATAAGGCTGCACCTGCCCTTTGCCGGAGGCTTCCAGCGCTGCCTGCTTCTGCTCCCAGTTGGGCTTTGCAAGGGCGTTGATGGCATCGGTGCAGTCGATGTCCGGCTCTTCTGTCTCCGGGCAGACCCACACGCCCTGCCAGTCTGCCTGTGCAAGCCCGGTCTCGAAGGAAGCGGTGCTCCATGCACCGGGCTGGTCATTTTCATCCCACAGGCGGATGCACCACCGTCCCTGCGTCTTGGGCGGTACAGCGGGCGTTTCGGTGTGCATCATACTGCTCAAAATCTTTCCGCTTGTCCACAGCGTTTCGGCTCCGGCAGTCACTTCAATTTCGTAAGCAGTCTGGCGCACGCCTTCGGCGCACTGCCACGATAAAAACAGCGTCCCGGCATCCATGCCGAGAGGTTGGGTCAGATGATTCGTTTTCAGGTTTGTTGCTTGCATCATCCACATCTCCTTTTTTCCGTTTGATCTCTGCTCTTAATTATAAAGGGAATCCCACGGAATAAGGGTGCAAAAATTTGTGTTGTCAGTCAAAAAGTCGTGTTGTTTATGACAATCCAAAAAATTCATCTTGCTTCACGATTTTTCATCCGTACTGTCTGCGGTTTTCCTGCGACGCAATCATGCAGCCTGCATCCACTGGATGCAGTTCAAGGGTTTGGGTGTTCCCCAACAAGTATTTTGCAGAGCAAAAATGGTCTTTGTATATACGAAGACACTGCTTGCGGGCGCTATGAAGCCTCTCAATGCGCTCCCCAGATTTGAAAATCATTTTGCAATTGAGACCGTCCGTTTTCAAGTTCAACTTGAAGCGGACGGTTATTTTTCTGTTCAGGAAATTTTTGCATTTGCAATCGTAGCAAGCAGGGCAAGTTGGTACCAACTCGCAATTTTTTGAATCAGATTTTTCAAATCCGACTTCAAAAATACTTGTTGGGCTTCGCCCAAACCCGATATTCAGCACAAAATTGCGCTGACTGTGCATCTTATCCTCTAAAGGCATTATGACCCACAAGGGGCTGGTACCATCCAGTCCTCTCTCTTTTTGCCAAAGTTTTCATCGCCTTTTCTTGCAACCCGCCGAAAGTGGCGTATTTTCAAGTCTTTTTGTTGACACGGCTCGATTTTTGTGGTAGTCTATTCCAACAATTTAATATAACATATTTACTTAGAGTTCCAGCTCGGCTCCCGAAGGAGTCGGAGCAAGTCTTTGACTTTCTTATCGCTACATAACGAACCCGAACCAAGGCCATCCCGGAAGGGATGGTCAGGTTCAGGTTGTTGTGTGGC
>ENA-OPYX01000525-OPYX01000525.1-human-gut-metagenome-genome-assembly--contig:-NODE-525-length-22412-cov-4.653489_pt1 | contig 22412 bp, 20 predicted proteins | sample MGYA00242639_ERZ504486 | MGnify/ENA primary metagenome ERZ504486 (study PRJEB26092, sample SAMD00036296) | human gut metagenome | host: Homo sapiens | study: EMG produced TPA metagenomics assembly of... | reverse complement strand
TTTTCCGACCACTCCGAAACAAGCTCCGGGTGTACTTCTGCTAAACTGTTATTCATAGCCAAACCTCAACCTCCTTGTGCTTAGAGTATATGAAGTTTTGGCTTTATCTTGTAGTTTGCGAATATCCATATAAATAGAAAAAGCCCTTTGAGAAAAGGGATTTCTCCTCTCTCAAAGGGCAAGTTCAAAACTGGATTTATCGTGTGCATTACATAAATAAAAATTCAATTTTACTCTGCATTATCACAATATATCTCTATTGCATCTGCTACAAATATTGCTGTACCTTCTCCACCATATGCATCAATATTTGTTGTAAAATCTCCACCTCCTGAATACATTTTTCCTAATCCACGCAAAATCTTATTTGTACAAGTATATAAGTTTTGGGTAATATAATCCTGTAATCTTCTTACAAGATTCTGTGCATCATCAGATGCTGGATTCATATTCTTCATCTCTCCGGCTTCTTTAAAAAAAATGCATAAATCTATCTGCTAAGATTTTCTCATCTTCTTCAGTTCGATTCTTTTGCTTTTCTTCCATCTCCTTATATTCTGGTGTATTACCGTATAATTCCTTTGCCTGTCTGCTATATTCATCTAATTTACTTCTATCAAAAGCCTTAAAATCCATGTGTTTCACTCCTAACAATTTTATTCCAAGAGCAAAGTTCATTAAGTTCTCAATATGTTCCTTTTTAAGCTTAAGCAGCTCTATTTGTTGTTCTAAAGCTTTGCTTCTGTCAAAATCAGGACTATTAACAATCATCTTAATGTCTTTAAGAGGAAACTCCAATTCTCGAAACAGCAAAATATGTTGAAGGCGTTCCAAATCTGCATCGTCATACAATCTGTAACCCGCATCGGTGTATCCCGTCGGATGTAAAAGACCAATCTTGTCATAATATTGTAGAGTGCGTATACTCACTCCGGCAAGCTTACTCACTTCATTTACTGTCATCATCATCATTTCCTCCTCTCTCGATAAATATACTTTAAACCATTACGCAACGTAGGAGTCAACAGTTTTTTCAAAAAATATTTTATACAAATTCCCGATTTGTATTTCTGTTTGTTTTAAAAATGGGCAATCCCGATTGGAATTGCCCACTCATTGCACTAATTATGCGATTTTTTCTTGCTTGCACCGATTTCTGCATCAATTGATGTAAGTTTGATGTAAATCGCTGTTTTTTCAGTTTTTTATCAAATGAAGTACGTCCCGTCTATTTGGTGAAACGGTACATCTTTACATCATCTTAATAGAGCTTTGCACCTGCCGGAATTCTGTCATCTACCATCAGAAGATGAAGCTTTTCTTCGCCTTCTTCTTCATGAATAGCACTGAGGAGCATACCGCAAGAGTCAATGCCCATCATCGCTCTCGGTGGAAGATTTGTGATAGCAATAAGAGTCTTTCCAACCAGTTCTTCCGGCTCATAAAAGCTATGAATACCGCTTAAAATGGTTCTGTCTGTGCCTGTTCCGTCATCAAGAGTAAACTGTAACAGTTTCTTTGACTTCGGTACTGCAACACACTCTTTAACCTTTACTGCACGGAAATCTGACTTGCTGAATGTATCAAAATCAACAAATTCCTCAAATAAAGGCTCTACCTTTACCTTAGAAAAATCAATCTTTTCAGACTCAGTTTTTACATTTTTTTCAGGTGCTTCAGAAGCTGTATTATTTACATCATTTTTCTTATTTACACCATCTAAGGACTTCATTGTCGGGAACAGAAGCACATCTCTGATGGCCTGGCTGTCTGTCAGCAGCATAACCAGGCGGTCGATACCGTATCCGATACCACCTGTCGGAGGCATACCGATCTCCAGAGCGTTCAAGAAGTCTTCATCTGTATGGTTGGCTTCATCATCGCCTGCCGCAAATGCTTCTTCCTGTGCTGCAAAACGTTCGCGCTGATCGATCGGATCGTTCAGCTCGGAGTATGCATTACACATTTCCCATGTGTTGATAAACAGCTCGAAACGTTCTACCTTGGTAGGATCGGAAGGTTTCTTCTTGGTCAGCGGAGAGATCTCGATCGGATGATCCATGATAAAGGTCGGCTGGATCAGTTCTTTCTCGCAGAACTCTTCGAAGAACAGGTTGATGATATCGCCTTTTTTGTGGCGCTCTTCGTATGCGATATGATGTTCTTCTGCCAGTTTCTTTGCAGCTTCATCATCTGCAACCTGGTCGAAATCGATACCTGCATATTTTTTGATGGCATCGTTCATGGTCAGACGTTCAAACGGTTTTCCGAGATCGATCTCGATACCGTTGTAAGAAATCTTTGTAGAACCGCAGACTTTTTCTGCCAGATAACGGAACATGGATTCGGTCAGTTCCATCATACCTTCATAATCAGTATAAGCCTGATACAACTCCATCAGGGTGAATTCCGGGTTATGACGGGTGTCCACACCTTCATTACGGAATACTCGTCCAATCTCGAAGACTCTCTCCAGACCACCAACGATCAGTCTCTTCAGGTACAGTTCCAGAGAAATACGCAGTTTTACATCTTCGTTCAGTGCATTGTAATGTGTCTCGAACGGTCTTGCCGCAGCACCACCTGCATTTGCAACCAGCATCGGAGTCTCTACTTCCATGAAGTCACGGCCGGAAAGGAAGTTACGGATCTCTTTGAGGATCTGAGAACGTTTGATAAAGACTTTCTTGCTTTCCTGGTTCATGATCAGATCTACATATCTCTGACGATAACGGGTATCCGTATCGGTCAGACCATGGAATTTTTCCGGAAGGATCTGTAAACTCTTGGATAACAGCGTCATTTTCTCTGCATGGATAGAAATCTCACCGGTTCTTGTTCTGAAAGCAAATCCTTCCAGACCGAAAATATCGCCAATATCAGATTTTTTAAAGTCTGCGTAGGAATCGGTGCCGATAGCATCTCTTGCCACGTATACCTGAATATTTCCCTGCAGATCCTGGATATTACAGAAAGAAGCTTTTCCCATCACTCTCTTGAACATCATACGGCCTGCTACGGCTACATGAATCGGGTTTGCATCCATGATGCTTCTTCTTTCTTCATAGTCTTTCTTCAGAACTTCTTTTTTCTGTTCTTCATCCAGACCTTCTACTTCCGGTTCCTTATGGTCTTTGAGAAGTTCCGCTTCATGCGCTTCATAAATCTCTTTTACCTCAAGGGAATGATGTGTCTGGTTAAATTTGGTAATCTGGAACGGGTCTTTGCCGTTTGCCTGCAGTTCTGCCAGTTTCTCACGGCGCACCTTTAATAACTGATTCGTATCCTGCTCCTGCTTCTTCTGCTCTGCCACCTTTTTCACTCCTTCTTTTTCGCTGCGATGCGTCTGTCTCCCATTCTGAAAACAGCGCTTCTGGTCTTTTGCTGATAGTTACTTATATTGCTTGTTACTTAGATATTTCTCTCGATTTTCAATACTTTATACTGCATAACTTCGCCGTCAGCCAGTTCTACATCTACCACATCACCCTGTTTTGCTCCGATCAGAGCTTTTCCAACAGGAGATTCATTGGAGATTTTTCCCTGCAGGCTGTTTGCTTCTGTGGAACCGACCAGCTGAAAATCCATCTCTTCATCATATTCCATATCCAGAACTTTTACTTTGCAGCCAACGTTGATCTTGCCTTCGTCAACTTCATCTTCCACAACAACTTCTGCATTTTTCAGGATCTTCTCAATCTCTTCAATACGAAGTTCGATATCTCTCTGTTCATCTTTTGCTGCATCGTACTCTGCATTCTCGGAAAGGTCTCCCTGTTCTCTGGCTTCCTTGATCTTTTCTGCTACTTCTTTTCTTTTTACAACCTTCAGGTCATGTAATTCATCTTCCAGTTTTTTCAGTCCGGCATATGTGAGTAAGTTTTTCTTTGCTTCCATGTTTCTACGTTTCCTTTCTTTCCGTGATCATCTGACACGGTATGATCACTCTTTATTTCTATTTTATTTTCTGCGTTAGATTATGTCCCTTATTTATAGATATTACACGTTTTTACATTGCATACCAGAAACTTCCATTCACCTTCATTTTACTATGGATTCTGTGCTTTCCGGTACTTGAAGAACTTGTTTTTCTCCCTTGTGCAATCACAGTATTATAAAGGAAACGCGTGAAAATGTCAACCATTCCGGAAGTTTTCGTCTGCCGATTCTCCCCTTGTGTTACTGATCACTCCGTTCTCACTGACATGTTTCGCAATACACAAACTTATGATCCTGATCAGTTCCACCCTTCCAGCAACTGTTCCAGTTCTTCCATGCTCTGTACTTCATTCACTGCTGCCCGAAGCTGTGCCGAATGTGGATACCCTGCCGTATACCACGCCACATGTTTTCGCATCTCACGCATCGCGGTAAGCTCGCTCTTATACTTCATCTGCAGACCGGCATGGCGCCGAATCATCTCCTTCACTTCAGAAAGCTCCGGTTTCTTCGGTACTGTGCTGTGTTCCAGATATTCTGCCGTCTGTGCAAAGATCCATGGATTCCCCTGCGCGGCACGACCGATCATCACACCATCACATCCGGTTTCTTCCAGAAGTGCTTTTGCTTTCTGTGGTGAATCCACATCTCCATTTCCGATCACCGGAATGGACACAGCTTCTTTTACTTTTCGGATGATTTCCCAGTCTGCTTTTCCGGAATAAAACTGCTGTCGTGTCCGTCCGTGAACCGCAATCGCGGCTGCACCACTGTCCTCGATGATCTTTGCGATCTCCACCGCATTCACATGATCATCGTCAAATCCTTTTCGTATCTTTACCGTCAACGGCTTCTTAATCGCTTTTGCCATCGCCGTTACTATCTCACGGACCAGTTTCGGATTTTTCATCAGTGCGGATCCCTCACCATTATTAACCACTTTCGGCACCGGGCATCCCATGTTGACATCCAAAATATCAAACGGCTTTTCTTCGATCTGTTTTGCCATCTCACTCATGATCTCCGGGTCTGAGCCGAAAAGCTGCAAGGATACCGGCCGCTCTTCCGGCAGGATCCGCATCAGTTCCTGTGTATTCTTATTCTTATAATAAATGGCCTTGGCACTGACCATCTCCATACACAAAAGTCCTGCCCCCTGTTCTTTGCACAGGAGACGAAATGGCAGGTCTGTCACACCTGCCATCGGAGCCAGAACCACTGGGTTCGGTAATGTTACATTTCCAATCTGAAGTTTCATCCTTCCTCCCCGTCTTCCATCTCTTCCCCAAGAAAGAATACCCGGTAATACATCTCCAGAGATGCCAGCAGCTCCTGTTTTTCTTTCCGGATCTGTTTGATGCGCAGTACGCTGCCAATCTCATCATACATCGCATCCGCATCCAGCGCTTCTGTCTTGAATTCCAGGTTTCCGTCCTCATCGAATTCCAGTGTCAGGATACCGCCGATCTCCTCAGTATACATCACACAGAGGATCTGCAGTTCTTCTTTTACCTGCTGTGGCAGGGCGTCAAAATCCGAATTAAAATAATATTTCTGTTCGTAGGCACTGGCACCACATAAAACGATTCGATCTGCGTACATCTTTCCTCCTATACATATCCGTAAAGACCACGGACAGATACCTCTCCCGCATAAACCTCGGTGATGGTTCCGTCTTCTTTTTCTACCAGAAGCTCACCCATGGCGTTGATTCCTCTCGCCACACCGGTGTATTCATGTCCCGGTTCCAGTACACGCACCTGCTGATCCTGATTGACCAGCGCTTCCTGATAGGCAGCCATCAGTCCGCTCAGATCCTGTGTCTTTACAAATATCTCATAATTTTCTTCTATTTTTTCCATACATTCTGCGATCAGTGCAGAACGGTTGACTTTATGCCCGATCTCTTTTTGCAGAGACGTAGCTTTATCTTCCAGCTCCTCCGGAAATTCCCGCAGATTGGCATTGATTCCGATTCCTGTCACCAGATATTCAATATAGTTCATCTGCGCGCTCATTTCCGTCAGAATTCCTACTAATTTTTTCCCGTTCAGCACCACATCGTTCGGCCATTTGATCTGTGCCTGCAGACCCAGATTACTCCGGATCGCCTGGGTCACGGAAAGTCCGATCACCAGGGTCAGCATCGAAGCCCGATCCGGCCGGATCTCCGGGCGAAACAGGATTGACATATAAATAGCACTTCCGTGAGGAGAATCCCAGGCTCGTCCACGCCGCCCTTTTCCTCTACTCTGATAATCCGCCACCGCAAGGGTTCCATGGGGCGCATCTTCCTCTGCCAGCCGCTTGATCTGGGTATTGGTAGAATCAATCTCATCATAATAATACAGCGTCTGGCCCGCCCAACGGGTATGCAGACGGCTCTTGATCTCACTCTCGCCCAGCACATCCGGCACATCTTTCAGACAATATCCCTTATTCTGTACCGCCTCGATCTCATAGCCTTCTTCTTTCAGCTGTTTCATGTATTTCCACACCGCAGTTCTGGAAACTCCCAGCTGTTCACACAACTCCTGACCTGACAGATAGCCATCCGTCTCCAGCAGTTTTTTTAAGATTCTGGTCTTTGTTGACTCCATGGATTATGCCCCCAGAGTTGCCGCCATCACCGCTTTGATGGTATGCATACGGTTTTCCGCCTCCTGGAAAACTTTGGACTGTTCCGACTGGAAGACTTCATCGGTAACTTCCATATCCTTCAGGCCAAAACGTTCTCCCATCTCTTTGCCGATACCGGTATTCAGATCGTGGAAAGATGGCAGACAGTGCAGGAAGATTGCTTCTTTCTTACCGTTTGCCATAACCTCCTTCGTTACTTTATATGGAGAAAGATCTTTGATTCTCTCCGCCCATACTTCGTCCGGCTCACCCATGGATACCCATACATCTGTACAGATGACATCTGCATCTTTTGTTCCCTCCATCACATCTTCCGTCAGAGTGATGGTGGCACCGGATGCTTTTGCATACTCCTGACACTGAGCTACCAGTTCTTCATTCGGGAAATACTTTTTCGGTGCACATGCCACAAAATCCATGCCCATCTTCGCGCAGGCAATCATGTAAGAATTTCCCATATTATATCTTGCATCACCCATATAGACCAGTTTGATGCCTTTGAGTCTTCCGAAGTTTTCCTGAATGGTCAGCATATCCGCCAGCATCTGGGTCGGATGATATTCGTTGGTCAGACCGTTCCATACCGGAACTCCTGCATATTTCGCCAGTTCTTCCACGATTTCCTGCCCAAAGCCACGATATTCAATTCCTTCGTACATGCTGCCCAGGACCTTTGCTGTATCCGCGATGCTTTCATTTTTTACCGATCTGGGATCCCTTCGGATCCAGATAGGTGGTTCCCATGCCCAGGTCATGTGCCGCCACTTCAAAAAGAACAGCGGGGTTCTGGTACTGGTCCTTTTTCGAAAATCAGTGCTACATTTTTCCCGCGCAGCGTGTCTGTCAGAACTCCTTCTTTCGTTTTTCTTCTTCAGATCTGCAGACAGTTCCAGCAGATATGCTATTTCTTCCGGTGTATAATCTTTTAATGTCAGAAAATGACGTCCTTTTAAATTCATGATAATTCCTCCTCTTTCTGTAAATTCATTTTCCGGTATCCACCCTATTTTCTTCTAAAACATTCATCATACTTCACACGTTTCGAAAAATGCGGTAAATGCCGGAAGTTTTTCCCGTTCTTCCTGTGGCATACGGTCCAGCTTTTCCTGTATCTTTTCCACAAGTCCTTCTACGGTATAAATCTGGTACTTCGATACCCGGCACAGTTTCGCCGTGGCTTCCAGTGCCGCCAGATACAGTTCCTTATAATTCCACTCTCTGGAAAGCTTTAATTCCAGAGCCGTTCCCAGCAGGATCAGTTCCGTCAGGCTTCTGTAACGGGTTTCTGCACTCCCTTTGAAGTGATGCCACCGGCACAGTCTCTCCAGACTGCTCTCCGGAATCTGCACCAACTGCTTTAAATAATAACATTCTTCCTGATTTTCTTCAATATAGTAAATCTTTCCTTTCAGTCCGTAGACCATTCTTTTCGCATCGTAATATCCGATTTTCATGTTCCGGACACTCTTTTTATGGTTAAAGTCGATAATATTTCCCAGATCCACTCTCGGTTCAATGGTCAGGATATTGGTTTCTTCCGGAATCTTTACCCTTTTTTCCCTGCCGATTCCGAAGATCCGGAGCACGATAATATTCTCATACCCTCGATCCACAAGAGAGTCCAGCGGCACATTATTGATCGCCCCTCCGTCAATATACGTTTTTCCATGAAGTTTTTCATTCTTAAATAACGGGAAAATATAAGCACTCGCCAGCAGAAAATCTTTCATCAGTCCCGGTTCTACCTGTTTCAGATCAATATCCAGTTCTTTCATGGCATCCACGCTGAATGTCTTGATAAAAATATCAATGGACGAATTTCTGATTTTTTCTTCGTCCACCACTTTATCCAGCATGTCTTTTAACGGTGTCACATCTACGCCACCCTCACTCATATGACGGAACGCATCTTTTACAACCTCCCAGAAAGGTGCCTCCCCTTCCATGAGTTGCTCCATCCTTGTGTCATCCACATCCATCACCTGAGAATAGGTCAGATTACTCCACATCTGTTGCGCCATCTCCAGTTCATCCATACAGATCAGCGCGCCATTCAATGCTCCGACACTTGTTCCTGCCACAGCATTGATCTTTACCCCTGCTTCTTTCAGTGCCTTCCAGGCTCCAATCTGATATGCGCCCTTGGCACCTCCTCCTTCCAGAACCAGCCCGTATTCTTTGCTGGTATCAATTACCGGTGTCAACATATTTACACCTCCTGTTCTCCTCTTACCATCTACTGCTATCTTTGTTTTATATACAGCATCCTCTCATAATATTTCATTTCCTGTGCTTTTCTGTTTATTCCTCCATAATAGAAATCAGGGGCAACGCCCTCAGGTCTCCCCGAAGAACATTACCCCCTCATTTTATAAATCATTTATTTTTTCTCAATATTTTTATCTGTCATAATCTCTTTCAGTGAAGTTGCCAGTCCGGCCAGCCCCTGCAGATCAGACGGTACAATAATCTTGGTTGCTTTACCTTCTGCCATATCTTTCAGTGCTTCCAGACTCTTCAGTGTCAGAACGGATTCGTCTGCACCGGCCTCTTTAAGGAAACGGATACCATCTGCATTCGCCTGCTGCACTTTCAGGATCGCTTCCGCCTCACCTTCTGCCTCACGGATCATCTTTTCTTTCTCTGCTTCTGCCCGAAGAATGGCTGCCTGTTTTTCCGCCTCTGCTTCAAGAATCGCAGATTCCTTCTTACCTTCTGCTACCAGAACAGTGGATTTTTTCTCACCTTCTGCGATCAGGATCGCTTCTCTTCGTTCACGCTCTGCTTTCATCTGTTTCTCCATGGCTTCCTGAATAGCTGCCGGAGGCATGATATTTTTCAGTTCCACACGGTTGACTTTGATTCCCCACGGATCTGTGGCAATGTCCAGTGCCGCACGCATCTTGGTATTGATCACTTCACGAGAAGTCAGCGTCTCATCCAGTTCCATATCACCGATGATATTTCTCAATGTGGTCGCTGTCAGATTTTCAATCGCCATGATTGGATTTTCTACATTATAAGTATAGGATTTGGAATCCGTGATCTGGTAAAATTACGACCGTATCGATCCTCATCGTTACATTATCTTTTGTGATTACCGGCTGCGGTGGGAAATCTACTACCTGTTCTTTTAAATTTACCCTCTTTGCCACACGGTCAATCACCGGAACCTTAAATGTAATCCCGGCTCCCAGGTTCCCTGATACAGTCCCAGACGCTCAATGACATAAGCTCTTGCCTGTGGAACTACTTTGATACAGGATGTTACAATGACAACCACTAACACTAAAATCAAAATCAGAAATATAAGTCCACCCATTTTTCTTACCTGTTATCCTTTCTTTTTCACAATCAATTTTACACCTTCGATACGTTCGATCTCCACGACCGTATCTTTTTCAATCATTTTTTCATTATCATCGGTCCGTGCTGTCCATTCGATACCACCGACGATAACCTGCCCCTGGTTCTTCAGATTTTCTATCGTCTGTGTTACCACCGCCTCCTTGCCAATCAGGCTTTCCGCATTGGTACGGGTTCGATTGGTATTCAGGTATCGCATGGCAATCGGTCTTGTAAAAATCAGCAGGATCAGTGAGACAATCAGAAACAAAACAAACTGTACTACTCTTCCGGCACCGGCTACCGCTGCTATCCCGGCAATCAGTGCACCCCCGGCAAACCAGATCGTTGTAAGGCCCAGCGTGGCAATTTCAATCACCAGCAATACAACAACCGCTGCCAGCCATAGAATCGCATCCATGTTCCTCCCCCTTTCCTCCGGTATGTTACGCATGTTCCTTCTTTATCCTCTGTTCAGAAACATGTTCCATATCCTTGCATATTCCCTGCAGTCGAAAAATATAACTTTGATTATCCGCTGCGTGCTTTTCTCTATGGTTCTTCCATCATACACTATTTTGTCTGAAAACGCAATGAAATACCCCGTGCCTTCTGAAATTGTAAGATTTTTTTAAATTAGTTCTTACATTTCAGGTGCACGGGGTGCTTTCCCTTCTTATCTTAAATTAATCAGTAACTGTTCAGTACCTTCACAGTTATGAACCAAAGTGCCTTCAAAACCACCTTCGGTGATGGCATTTTCTTCTGCTGGCTTTTAATAAAAATGCTGATTTCCAATCTGCTGTCCACGACCGCTTCCACTGTTAAAATACAGTGCGCTTCCGATCGGATTGGATCCTGCAAGTGCTTCCTGCGCTGCCTGATAACAATCACTTCTTGCTCCCTGGCTCAATACAGAAGAAAGGATTCCGCTGGCTACCGGAGAAAACTGCCCACTCTGGTAGACAACTTCTGTAATGCTGTTCGGAAACTGACTGCTTCTTACCCGGTTCATGATAACCGCTCCTACGGCAACTTTTCCTGTGTGGCTTTCTCCTCCTGCCTCACACTGAATAATTGCTGCCAAAAGCGCCAGTTCACTGTCAGATGCAGACATGGATGCTCCTGTCTGGCTGACCTGCTGCACAGCCTGTTCTTTTTCTTTCTGCTGTGTCTCATATTCCGCAACACTGAGTGCTGTAGTTTCTTCTATCTGAATATACTCCGCAAACATATAAGCCGAATCTTCCCCACATGACACCTGATACCAGTCTCCCTCCTGGCCCAGGATCTCTACCCGGCTTCCCTGTTCCATACTTCCTATCTGACCGGCATCCATAGACGGCTCTTTGCGTACCCGGAGAGAACTTGCTGTCACAGTTCCCTGACTGCCGTAGGATTCCTCATAAAGATGTTTTGCTTCTTCGCCAAATACAAGAAGGTCTGATTTTACATATCCTTCTACAGATCCTGACGTGATCTTCGTCCAGTCTCCCTGCTGTTCTATCACCTGTGCCGCTGCCCCCTTCGGCAGTACCCCTACACGTTCACTCTCCTTCGAACCTTCCTGACGGATATTGGCATAGTCGGTTACATTCGCAGCTGCTTTCTGCGCCCATTCATCCGTATCGAGAACCGAACTCCCGGAATTATCATCTGTAACTTCTGTGGATGTCTCATCGGCAAGTACCAGTGTTCCTGATCCCGCTGTAACAACCAGCATACCTCCCAGGATCCCTGCTGCTTTCCATAATTTATTCACTTGAATTACCTCCTGTTGATTTCGTTCTTTTTACGATTTGTTACAAATTTGTTACGATTTGTTACGGTGTGATTGTAACAAATTTAACTTTTCTTGTCAACAGGAACATTTCGGTGAATTTCGTGGAATTTTCTGAAAATTTTTAGGGATTGTGGGCTTTGGAGTCGATATTTGAGATGGAATGTAGAATTGTGCATTATGATGAAATGTGATTAAAGTGTACATATGTTTGCAATATATGGAAGTTGTTCAAGACGGACGCAGAAGGAGGCGGGCACCAGGGGTGGGCAACGTGGGCAGGACAACTTTAAGCTAGCCGCTAACTTCGGCTATAATTCACGAGGGTCAGCTGACCCTCGCGAAAGCCTACGTAAGCGTCGGATCTTAAAGCTTGCCCTAACCGCCCACACAGTGTTGCCCACCCCTGGTGCCCGCCTCCTTCTGCTGAGTACTGACATCTCCACTACACCTGCCTTACTTTTTATACCCTATTGTCACCTTCTCATTGCCGATATGTTCCCCACACAACCCTTTCCGTGGCCAACACTCAGAAAGTTTACGCTTACGCAATAAGGACAGACAGCCTTTTGCTGGCGCCCTTAGCCGAGATGAGATCCAGTCCTTAGAAGAACTTGACAGTGAGCGGCTCTCCGCGAACTGGCATCTTAGTTCTTCTTAGGACTTAGCTCAGATCGGCGTTGCCAGCGGTTGTCTGGCCTTATCGGGTAAGTGCGGACTTTCGTCCGGTTTTCCAATAGGTATATCCACCAAAATCAAAATCGGGTCACCAAACCAATGATTGATATCCAACGCAATAAAAAACGCCCCGCCGGAAAGCTTCCCCTCCCGACAGGGCATTAAACACATTCTATAGTTTACAGTGCCGGCACATCCGTCCTCCGCGGATCCAGTATCTGGCTCGCATCGAACAGATCACTCGTCCGGTTCACATCTCCGTGAACATCATTCCACAGCCGGTATCCATCCAGATTCCGTCTGCCCTGACGCACATAATTATCCCGGATCTGTAAGAAATACTGACTCGAATCCACATTACAATAAAAATGGAAGCCCTGACTGCTCAAATAATTAAACTTCTCATTATCTGTTGTATAATCATGCCAGTCCGCCAGATCCTGTCCATGTGCAAAAATAATGGTATCCGTTCCGCCAACCAACGGAGCTACATACTCCAGCCACTTCTGCGTATCCGTCTGGATCCGCTCCATGCTTGCATCCCCGATCCGGATATGACCCCAGGTATGACTTGCGAATTCCCAGCCATCATCCTTGATCGCGTCTGCCACCTTCTTTGCCTCAGCACACTCATCATCCCAGTTAAAGTCCGGATGTGCATCCAGCCATGCCTGCTGATCAGCGGTCAGATTCTCATGCGTCTTATAAGCGATATCCGTACGATAACCCAGGATTCCATCATAACCGGTCAGTGCGATCATACCCTTCGCACCGTGATAAGATGCATCCGGATGCTCTGCAATAAACTGATCCAGAAGCGGAACACAGTCATAAGCGCCCGTTACGGTTGTTCCATCTGCCTGCACATACTCACAGGTAGGTTTTCCATTCTCATCCAGCACGATCTTCGAAGCAATACCTCTTCCATCGTAACTGTGATAATAACTCAGATCATCCAGCGACATCACGAATGCTTTTTTACCAGCCGGAAGCTTCAGTTCCGTATTTGGCGTAAAATGCACTGTACCATCCGCATCCGTTGTCTCGACCACCAGGTCTCTCAGGCGAACCAGCACATATCCGTTATCATACATTGCCTGCGTGATCTTATTAAACTCATCCACCGTAGTCATCCACTGCTTAAAACCGGCTGCAATACTGTCATCTCCCGCAAAACCACGATCCGGATCCACGATCAGAGAATGATAGAAAATGTGAGTCACCTCATCCATGTTAACCGGAACACAGCTGTCCTTCGTTGCCTGATACTCAGCGATCTTTGCCGTGATCTCCGGGTCATCAGCTGCACCCTCCACGCCATTTAACGTCTCGATCGCACCATCATAATCATACGTAGCTGCCAGATACTCGGCCTGCTCCATCGCCGTCGTTTTTGCATCTGTTGCAGGTGCTGCCGTATCCTGTGCGTCAGAAGAAGCATCGTCTCCTGTTTCCGTATCATCCGTAGCATCTGCGCCATCCTGACTCTGCTCCGTATCCGGTTTCTGTGTACTTCCCTGCGCCTGATCCTTTTTCAGAGTCTTCGCCAGAAAGAAAATACATACTGCCAGAACAACCAGTAAAAGGATCAGAACCACCGATTTCATCACCATGGATTTTTTCTTCTTCTTTTCTTCAAAGCTTTCTTATCCATCTTCTCACTCATTTTTATTTATATCTCCTTTCTTCTTTGTCTGGATGCCTCATACATCAGAATAGCTGCTGCCACCCCGGCATTCAGAGACTCCAGCTGCCCCTTCATCGGAATCCTGATCAGACAGTCTGCCTGACCGGCTGTTGCATCTGTCAGACCATTTCCCTCATTTCCAATCAAAAATGCGGTTCCTCCGACATACGATTGCTCATCATACCAGCCTTTTCCTTTCAGATGTGCCGCATAAGAACGAATCCCCTGCTTTTTGAACCATGCAAATACATCCTGAAGATCCGGTGCGATCACAAAAGGTACCCGGTAAACAGAACCCATAGTAGAACGGATTGTTTTGGGATTATAAATGTCCACACAATTGGTGCTCATAAAGATACCGTCCACCCCGGCTCCCTCCGCTGTCCGGAAAATCGTCCCCATATTTCCCGGATCCTGAAGATCCTCAAGGACAAGAAACAACGGATGTTCCTTCTCACCCATCAGTTCCTCCATAGTATAATGATACTGTCGCACAACCGTGAGTACCCCCTGTGGTGTCAGTGTATCACTCATCTGTGCAAACACCGAATCTTTCACCACTTCGTAAGGAATCCCCTGTAAAAGAGCCTCATGCTCCGGATCCTCCAGAAAGTTTTCAGACACATATGTCTTCACCAGCCGATCCCTTGGAACCTCCCTGAACATCCGCAGACCTTCCACAATAAAAACATCCTGTTTTCTGCGCTCCCGGGCTTTCTTATTCAGCTGGATCATCTGTTTTACCTGCGCATTACTGCTGCTTGTTATCATAGTATACCCATTCCTTTGTTTTCTATATAAGTTCCATGCAAGCACGGACTCTGACTCGTTGCCCGCGAGTCAAAATCGGTCCACCGGACCAATTATTGACATGCAATGCAAAAAGGCGGCATACCGACTCAGAAGGTATGCCGCCGTTATTCTCGCCTTATTATTTGGAATAGTTTGCAGACAGAGATTTTGCAACTTCGTACTGATATTCAGAAATACCTTTTTCCATAGCCAGTGCTTCATTGATATCAAAGTCCACATATTCGCCGTTTTTATATCCAACGACACGTTTTGTTTTTCCTTCAGCCAACAGATCTACTGCATAAGATCCCATCATAGAAGCATGTACACGGTCGATACATGTCGGATTACCACCACGCTGCATATGACCCAGAATCGTTGCACGGGTTTCAATACCGGTAGCTGCCTCAATACGTTTTGCCATGCTGCTGGAATGTCCGATACCCTCTGCATTGATGATAATGTGATGCTTTTTACCACGTTTTCTTCCTTCAATGATATTGTTGATCAGCTTCTGCTCGTCGTAATCATATTTTTCCGGAAGAAGAATATCTTCTGCACCGTTGGCAATACCACACCACAAAGCCAGATAACCTGCATTTCTTCCCATAACTTCGATGACACTGCAACGCTCATGAGAAGTAGAAGTATCACGTACTTTATCGATTGCTTCCATAGCAGTGTTCACAGCGGTATCAAAACCGATGGTATACTCTGTACATGCGATATCCAGGTCAATGGTTCCCGGAATACCAACTGCGTTGATTCCCAGGTTTGCCAGCTTCTGCGCACCTGCAAAAGAACCGTCACCACCGATAACTACCAGACCGTCAATACCGTGTTTTCTGCAGATATCAGCTGCTTTTTTCTGTCCTTCTTCTGTTCTCATCTCTGCGCAACGTGCAGTATACAGGATAGTACCACCACGACCGATGATATCAGATACATCTTTTGCAGTCATATCAATGATTTCTTCATTCAGCAATCCGTCATATCCTTTCAGGATACCTTTCATCTTCAGTCCTTTGCTCAGTCCACGACGAACAACCGCACGGATTGCAGCATTCATTCCCGGAGCATCTCCTCCACTTGTCAATACGCCAATGGTCTTGAGTTCTTTTGCCATAATGTTCCCTCCACTAATATATCTAATCTAATACCGGATAACGCATCATCCGGCTCTATCGCCTTATCGTTTTATATTTTAATGCATATGAAGCTGTTTTTCAATACTCTTTTCCACAACTTTGACATTTTCCGCGCCGTATTTTTCCCGTAAAATACCAAGCAGATTATCCTCGATTTCCACGCTTCGCGAGGCCGGGAGATGTTTCATCTGTTTTTCTGCCCGCAGATACACCACCACATGATCGCCGCCGTCGGACTGGCGCAGGGTATCATAGAGTTCTGCTACCTCCTGCTCGTACTGTTTCCGGTCGGCAAACTGGATCCACAGTTCCCGCGGCACCTGATCGAAGGAGACGATTTTTTCGCAGATCAGCTTACTCGCCTTGTCATCCTCCGCCGACACATTTCCCATGATAAACACTTTGGAATCCGTCTCGATCAGTGCGGCATTTCTTTCATAATCTCTTGGAAATACAACTACTTCCACCGTTCCCACCAGATCTTCCAGTGTGATAAATGCCATAACTTTATTGTTTTTCGTATATTTGATCGTTTTTTCTGTGATCATGCCGCCGACGATCACTTTTGCTCCGTCTCTCACCTTTGGCAGACCGCTCTCTTCCATCGGATAAAAGTCCGAGGTAGCTGCCGTGATATTCTTTTTCCAGACATCTGCATATTCTTCCAACGGATGGCCGCTGATATACACACCAAGCACCTCTTTTTCAAATGCCAGCTTGCTTTCTTTCGCATACTCTCCCACATCCGGCAGGCGGATCTCAAAGCTCTTTTTATCCTCTTCGCCCATGATATCAAACAGACTCATCTGACCGGTCATCGAAGATTTTTTCTCCTGATTGACCGTATCCATCACCTGCACATAGATCATCATAAACTGCTTTCTCGTTCCGCCAAAGCTGTCAAAGGCTCCTGCTTTGATAAAGTTTTCAATGGTCCGCTTATTCACTTCTTTTCCGCTTAACCTCTGACAAAAGTCTTTGAGTGAGGAAAATAAACCGCCCCGCTCTCTCTCTTCCACGATCGCTTCCATCACCGGCTTTCCGATTCCTTTCACAGCCGCCATTCCATACCGGATGCTGCCGTCTTCTACAGAAAAGCTGCCGGTACTGCGGTTGATGTCCGGCGGCAGGATCCTGATCCCCATCTGCCGGCAGTTTAAGATATACTCGGATACCTTAGACGGATTATCGATACACGAGGTCATCAGCGCCGCCATGAACTCCACCGGATAATAATATTTTAACCAGGCAGTCTGATACGATACCACCGCATAAGCTGCAGCGTGTGACTTGTTAAATGCATACTTGGCAAAATCCGTCATTTCATCATAGATTTTATTTGCCACCTGCTCGCTGATTCCGTTTGCGATACAGCCTGGAACACCTTCCTCCTCATTGCCGTACACAAAGTTTTCCCTCTCTTTTGCCATGACCGCTGCTTTCTTCTTTGCCATGGCACGCCGTACCAGATCGCTTCGTCCCAGCGTATACCCGGCCAGATCACGCACAATCTGCATAACCTGCTCCTGATAAACGATACAACCATAGGTCGGTTCCAGAATCGGCTCTAACTGCGGACAGTCATAAGTAATCTGATCCGGTGCATTTTTCCCTTTGATATACTGAGGGATAAAATCCATCGGACCCGGACGATACAGAGAGATTCCGGCAATGATATCTTCCAGGCTCTTCGGTTTCAACTCCTTCATGAAGTTTTTCATACCGGTACTTTCCAGCTGGAACACACCCTCACACTTTCCGCTTCCGATCATTCCGAGTACCGCCTGGTCGTTATAATCAATCTTCGACAGATCCAGTTCGATTCCTTCGCTTTTCTGCGCCAGTTTTACCGCATTCTGGATCACGGTCAGCGTGCGCAATCCAAGAAAATCCATTTTTCAGAAGTCCCAGTTCTTCCAGCGTCGTCATCGTAAACTGCGTTGTGATCGAACCGTCTGAGGCACGGGAAAGCGGCACATATTCATCCACTGCTTTCTGACTGATCACCACGCCGGCGGCATGCATCGACGTATGCCGCGGCAGACCCTCCAGGCGTTTGGACATATCGATCAGATAATGGATCTGCTCATCACCCTCGTACTGATTGCGAAGTTCCGGATTCATTTTCAGTGCTTTGTCAATCGTGATATTTAACTCATTCGGGATCATCTTTGCGATAGTATCCACCTGCGCATACGGAAAGTCCAGCACTCTTCCCACATCGCGGATCACGCCGCGAGCCGCCATCGTACCAAAAGTAACAATCTGCACCACACGGTCCTTTCCGTATTTTCTCACCACATAATCAATAACTTCCTGTCTCCGTTCGAAACAGAAATCAACATCAATATCAGGCATGGATACTCGTTCCGGGTTCAGGAAACGTTCAAACAGCAGCTGATACCGGATCGGATCCAGCTGTGTGATCCCCAGAGAATAAGAAACGATACTTCCTGCCGCAGAACCACGTCCAGGTCCTACCATGATATCATTATCTCTCGCATATTTGATAAAATCCCATACGATCAGGAAGTAATCCACATATCCCATGGTTTTAATTGTATTTAATTCATAGGTCAGACGTTCTTTCAGTTCTTCCGTCACCGGGTGATATTTCTCCTCCAGCCCCTCCCAGCAAAGTTTATTCAGATATTCCCAGGAAGTATAGCCGTCCGGGACATCATATTTCGGCAGCTTGGTCACGCCAAATTCGATCTCCACATGACACCGGTCACCGATCTTTTTTGTATTTTCCAGAGCCTGCGGCGCATATGGAAACAGTGCCGCCATCTCTTTTTCTGATTTGACGTAGTACTGACCACCTTCATAGCGCATACGGTCCTCGTCCTGCACTTTTTTTCCGGTCTGGATACAAAGAAGGATATCGTGGGAGCCTGCATCTTCCGCATAGGTATAATGTACATCATTCGTACATACCAGTTCGATCCCTGTCTCACTGCTCATACGCACCAGCTGCTGGTTGACTATCTCCTGCTCCCGGATTCCATGATTCTGTAATTCCAGAAAGAAATTATTCTTTCCGAAAATCTCCCGATAACGCAGTGCCGCTCTTTTTCCTTCCTCATACAGACCTCTGGTCAGGAATCTGGGAATCTCACCGGCGAGGCAGGCACTTAACGCGATAATCCCCTCATGATATTTTTCCAGAACTTCCAGATCCACTCGCGGCTTATAGTAATACCCTTCCACAAAACCTGCAGAAACAATCTTCATCAGATTACTGTATCCCTGATTATTCTCCGCCAGCAGCACCAGATGATAATACCGGTCTTCTCCGTGCTGCATCTCTTTATCAAAACGGGAACCAGGCGCCACGTAGACCTCACATCCGAGGATCGGGTTGATTCCGGCTTCCTTTGCCGCCCGATAAAAATCCATACAGCCATACATCACACCGTGATCTGTAATCGCCGCACTGTCCATCCCCAGTTCTTTCACCCGGGCTACATATTCTTTGATCTTATTGGAACCGTCCAGCAAGCTGTATTCCGTATGCACATGCAAATGTGTAAATCCCATCGGTTTTCCTCCTATATCCTGTACCAAATAAAACGCAAAAGTCTGGCCGGTACTACGCCGTCCAGACTTTCCTGCATTTACTCTTTTCCTGTTTTTCGTGCCAGTACATTCAGCCAGAGCTTATCCGACTTTTCTGACCGCACATCCTGTGTGGTCCATATATCAACCACTTCCAGTTCCGGATATTCTTCCATCAGACTCTGCAGTTCCCTTCTGTTGTAGTCATGGAAATAACGTCCATGATAGATTCCATCCCGGTCGCCTCTATGTACGGAAAAATAAAGTACACCGTTTTCCTTCAGCGCCTGTACAAGTTTCTTCATAACCTTGCGCATCTCATCTTCCGTCAGATGAATCAGTGAGGCACACGCCCAGATCCCATCAAAGACATCATCGAATTCCATCTCGTCATAAGTCATCTGCAATACTTCTTTGTCTGTGTTTACCTCTGCAAGTTTACACATCTCTTCTGAGCCATCCATCGGTGTTACATAAAATCCATATTCTTCCAATAACAGGGTGTCCCTTCCGGAACCGCATCCCAGATCCAACACTTCTGCATTCTCCGACTCCTCGGACAGGAGTTCCACAAACGGCTTCATAACCTCTTCCATGCTCGCATCTACTGTTTCTTCATAATAGGGCACCGCATACCGGTTATAATAGTCTATCGAGTCCAACGATAATCCTCCTTTTATTATTCAAACAGTTGTTTTCTTTTCCAACTGCATACTATCTTTTTACTGTCAACAGTCATACCTTACATCTTCCCGCTTCTTCCACAGGATCCTGACTGCAAAGTGTTACCAAAATATACTGTATAGTATAGCAACTGCCGCCTAAAAAATCAAGTAAATACGTTTATCCTGGATCTTGATTTTCTTCTCTTTTAACAAATGACCGACCGCACGTTTAAATGCCGCTTTGCTCAGTCCGAATTCCCGCTTGATCACCTCCGGTGACACTTTGTCATCAAACGGCAGCACACCTGCATACTCACCAATTACCTTTAACACCAGTTCGGAATCTTCATCCATCTGCTGGTATGCTTTTTTTCTCGGAGAAAGATTCAGTTTGCCGTCTTCTCTTACATTTGTCACACGGCAGCTTACCTTCTCACCCGGACGGTACTGTCCCTGCGCCTCTGTCTTCGGGATCAGACCGGAATACTGATCATCAACTGCCACAAAAACTCCGAAATTGTCGCTGATCTCATAGATTCTTCCCTCTACCTGGTCTTCTACCACATACGGAGACTGCGTTTTCAGGTACGGATATACTTTCATGGTCGCGCAGAGCCGGTCACTCTTGTCGATATACAAGGCAACCAGCACTTCCTGATCCTTTTTCACCTTTACGGTCTGCTCTTTATATGGAAGCAACAGATCTTTTTCCAGACCCCAGTCCAGAAATGCTCCGATTTTCCCAACTTCCGCAACTTTTACCACTGCTGTCTGATGAAGCTCCAAAGCCGGTACTCTTGTCGTCGCGATCAGGCGGTCTGCGGAATCCCGATAGATAAATACTTCCAGTTCATCGCCTACTTTTGTCTCCGCCGGTACCTGTTTTGCCGGCAGAAGAACCCTCTCCTGTTCCTTCGCATCTGCCTTTTCTCCAAGATAGACACCGAATTCCACTTTTTTTACTACCTGTAATTTCTGTCTTCTTCCTAATTCAATCATGATCGTTCCTCCGTAACTGTGTTCACGCAGACTCCTGCGTGTGTATTTGTGTAATCTCAGACTGTCTTGCATTCGTCAGCCATTCATCTGATATCTGTTGTTTCCTGCATATTTCACGAAATGGCAGTCTTTTCATTCTGTCATTGCTTATTTCTGCTTCATTATAATATATTTTGCAGACTTCTCCCAGTAATTTCTTCATTTCCTGGTAATTTCTTTATATATCTCTCTACTTTTCACTTCTTATGTTCAGGAAAATTCCACCACCGCATATGGCTCTTTCTCTTCATTACATAAAGCAACCACATAGCTGTCCTCTGTTTTCGAAACCATTGGGAAAATCTGATCTCCAAGCACTGCCTGTCTCTTATATTCCGCCCGCAGTCTCTGCACTTGAAAATCAGCCGGGATGTATTCCTGCGACAATCGGATATACTGTGCATTGTTTACATGATGATTGGAGTCCAGATGATACTGGCGGACGGTAAAGCCTCCCATCTCCTGCCGCTCCTCCGGAATCCGGATTCTTCTTCCCAACGATTTCATATCCAGTTTCTCCTCCACCGGATATGCTGCCCGTTCTTCCTCTGATGCCTTTACCGGATGTCCGGTTTTCACATCGATATATGCCCAGCTTGAGTCCGCACAAGCCAGGACTTCCCCATCCAGTGTTTCCATCAGGAAATTACGCTCTCCGACAAATCCCCGGAATCCATGCGGCCAGGTGGAGATCCGTATGCTTTCCCCAAGGTCAGCTGCTCTCCTGAATTCAATCTGCCAGCCGGTCAGCACCCAGGCTCTTCCCAATTCTTCCTGCACGGCCGTACCTCTTCCTACCGACTCCGAATGAAATACACTACAGTCCTGAAAATAATTCAGCACACTGTAAAGTGTCATCCTGGTATCCTCGCCAACTTCACTGTAACGGACTTTACTTTCAAATGCATACATCGTGACCCTTCCTCCTGTAATCTTTCGTTTCTCTTCCTGCCGATCCGGGATTCTTCCCGGCGCATCCTCGCGGAGCGTTTTTTTGCCGGAGAGCACTTTTCTGTAAAGCAAGAAAAAAAGCCTTGGATCACTATCCAAGGCTTAGAGCTGGGCTACAAGGATTCGAACCTTGAAATGACGGAGTCAGAGTCCGTTGCCTTACCATTTGGCGATAGCCCATTGTCTTTTGT
>ENA-OPYX01000524-OPYX01000524.1-human-gut-metagenome-genome-assembly--contig:-NODE-524-length-22435-cov-9.916532_pt1 | contig 22435 bp, 20 predicted proteins | sample MGYA00242639_ERZ504486 | MGnify/ENA primary metagenome ERZ504486 (study PRJEB26092, sample SAMD00036296) | human gut metagenome | host: Homo sapiens | study: EMG produced TPA metagenomics assembly of... | reverse complement strand
TTCAATCTTAAAAATTTATCAAATAAACAGAAATCTAATATTTTTAGATTCGAAGATGGAACAATCAACAAATATGTTGGCTTTTTAAGCAAGATATAAGATCAATTTGAATTATTACCAAATGTATCAAAAGCTATTAAGAAAATTAATGATTCAGGGATATTTAGCTATTGTTGTGACAAATCAACCTGTTATCGCAAGAGGAGAAGTAACTTTTGATGAACTAAAAAATATTCATAATAAAATGGAAACGTTATTAGGAAATGATGGAGCCTATCTAGATGGAATTTATTATTGTCCGCATCACCCGCATAAAGGGTATGAGGGTGAAATTTCTGAATTGAAAATTGATTGTGATTGTAGAAAGCCCAAACCAGGTATGTTACTTCAGGCATCAAAAGATTTTAATATTGACTTAAATGAATCTTGGATGATAGGAGATAGTGATAATGACATTCTTGCTGGTGAAAATGCAGGATGCAAAACAGCACGAGTAACAGATGATGAATCATTGTATGATATTGTAGAAAGGATATTGTAGGCATGTTAGAAGATAAATTAAAAAAACATATAGATTTATTAATAAAGCGATATCCTATGTTAGAAAAATGTAGACAAGACATTATTAACGGATATTTGATGTTGGAAGATTGTTATGCACATGGTGGAAAATTGTTAATAGCAGGTAATGGTGGTTCTGCAGCTGATGCTGAGCATATTGCAGGTGAATTAATGAAACGTTTTAAAACTCCACGTCCTGTACCTAATGAATTAAAAGAAAAATTAATTAAAATTGATCCTATTCGAGGAGAAAATTTAGCTAAAAATCTTGAAAGACCTTTAATGGCTATTCCATTAGTTGCGCATGAAGCACTTACAACAGCTTATATCAATGATGTAGATGGTTTGGGTGTGTTTGCTCAACAATTATATGGTTTTGGTAAAAAAGGAGATGTTTTTTTAGGTATATCTACTTCTGGAAATAGTCAAAATATTATGAGTTCTACTGTAGTAGCTAGAGCTTTAGGTATTAAGGTATTAGGATTAACTGGAGCTTTAGGTGGTGAGTTAAGTAGTGTTTCTGATGTATGTGTAAAAGTACCTGAAACAGAAACATATATGATTCAAGAATTACATCTTCCAATTTATCATTGTTGGTGTTTAATGTTAGAAGATCATTTTTTTGGAGAAAGTCAATGATTGGGTGTGTTGTTTTAAATTATAATGATGCAGTCACTACAATTGATTTTGTTGAACGCGTAAAAATAATGGATTCAATAGATTTGATTGTGGTTATTGATAATTGTTCTACAGACGATTCATATATTCAATTGAAAATGTTAGAGTCAAATAAAGTCCATGTTATAAAGTCTGAAAAAAATGGTGGATATGGATATGGTAACAATGTTGGAATTGACTATTTAAAAGATAAAGTGGACTATATAATGATAGCAAATCCGGATGTGATTTTCGAAGAATATGTTGTTTCTAACTTAGTATCTTCATTTGATAAAGATACAGCAATTGTGGCTCCTTTAACTTTGCAGCCTGATGGAAAAAGACAACAGCCTGAAGCTTGGAAAGTTCCAACAGTTAAAGATTATTTCTTGTTTTCTTCGAAAATTTTAAATAAAAAATTACGTCCTATGTGGTATCCTAAGGAATATATAAGTCACGGTATTGTCGAGGTTGATTGTGTTCAAGGCTGCTTCTTTATGATAAGAACGGATATTCTTCCTGAAACATTATATGACGAAAACATATTCTTATTTTTTGAAGAATCTTGTATTGGTAAATACTTTAAAGACAACGGGTTAAAAACGAAATTATTGATTGATACTACATATATTCATAATCATTCAGCAAGCATTAACAAATCTTTTCAATCAGAAGTAAAAAAAAGAAAGATCACTTTAGATAGTTTTTATGTATATTTTAAAGATTATTATGATTTAAGTCCGTTTTTATTGTGGATTATGAGAGTGTATAAAAAAATCATTTATATTGAAAACTATATTATTTTGAAGACATTATATAATTAGGTGGTGAAATTATGATTTCTGTCGCAATGACTACATTTAATGGAGAAAAATACATTGAAAAACAAATAGAATCGATATTAAATCAGAGTTTATCGGTTGATGAAATCATAATTTGTGATGATGGTTCAACGGATAATACGATTGAGCTTATGAAAAAGTACAATGTTCAAATCATTCAAAATAAGAAAAATTTGGGGTATAAGTTAAATTTCAAAAAAGCAATGGAAAAGTGTAAGGGTGACTACATTTTTTTATGTGATCAAGATGATATATGGAAAAAAGATAAAGTTAAAGAAATGATTTCTATTATGGAAAAGAATAGAAATATTCATGTTTTAGCAAGTTCATTTGAATATATAGATGAAAATGATACTTTGATTAGTTCTAAAAATAAAAAAGGATATTCAAATCATAATCTTTATAATAAAGAGGTAAAACAAGATGATGTTGTGCAAGTAAAAACGGATGAATTTATTTATGGAAATTATTTTCAGGGTTGTGCACTTGCCATTGATAAGAAAACAAAAAATTTTTTTGTACATCATTTTGATGAAAGAATTCCACATGATTGGATCATTAGTCTATATGGATCATTGGATGGTGGCATGTATTTTTTGAATAGACCACTCTTTGAATATCGTATTCATAGTCAAAATTCGATTGGTGTTTCTACATTAAATCAAGATGCATCTACACATGTAAAGCGTGCTTACCAATTTGAAGAAAGATATCAAAAGGCAAGAGATGCATTATATATTTTGGATATTTTAAAAATAAATTGTAGGGATTATTATTTGCATAATAAGGTTGATTATTTAAAAATTGAATCATTTATGAATAATCATATTGAATATCTAAGAAATAAAAAACTGTTTAAATTATTATTTCAAAATAAATATGTTTATTATAGAAAGTTAAAAACAATACGTGGAAGAATTATGGACCTGGTTTATTGCTTAAAATAATGTAGTTGTATATTTCTAGAGTGCTTTATTTTTTATAAGCGTTGTATCAGGTATATAGTGTAATATTGTTAAAACACGAAAAAAATGCTATATATAAAGGATATATGTATGTCTTATAAACAGACTCTAATCTTTTTTTAAAAGTTATTATTCGATTTTAACAGTATAGAAGGTATGTAGTTAAATATTGTTTACAGTATACAAGTGTGTTAAAATGAATTGAATTGAGGTGTTGAAATGGATTCACAAAATGCGATTGAAGTACGAAATATGTATAAACAATTTAAGGTTGATTATGATAAAGCTCATACTTTAAAAGATAAATTATTGTTTTGGAAAACGAGTCATGTTGAAATTCATGAAGTTTTAAAGAATATTAATATGGATATAAAAAAGGGTGAAACAGTAGCATTGATTGGTACAAATGGTTCTGGAAAATCTACTTTATTAAAATTAATGACTAAGATTATTTTTCCTAATAAAGGTACTGTTGAAACAAATGGAAAATTAACTTCTTTATTAGAATTAGGTGCTGGTTTTCACCAAGATTTTACGGGAAGAGAAAACATTTATTTTAATGCTTCTATTTTTGGTTTAACAAGAAAAGAAATTGATGAACGAATTCAAGACATTATTGACTTTAGTGAATTAGGCGAATTTATTGATCATCCTGTTCGTACTTATTCTTCAGGTATGTACATGCGATTGGCTTTTTCTGTCGCGATTAATGTAGATGCTGAAATCTTGTTGATTGATGAAATTTTAGCGGTTGGAGATCAGCATTTCCAACAGAAGTGTTATCGTAAATTAAAGGAATTAAAGGAATCGGATAAAACGATTGTGATTGTTACACATAGTTTAGATGTTGTAAAAGATTTATGTGATCGTGCAGTTTGGATTTATAAAGGAGAGCTTCGCTTAGATGGTGATCCAATATATGTCATTGATGAGTATTTAAAACAAGTTGCGATTGATCATAAGGAAGAAAAGAAAAAGGCAATTGCAGAAGGAAAGCATAAATTTAAGGCTGCTGTCTTTATTGATGCGCCAAAGGATTTTGCGACAATTCAAAAGGGTAAGGGAACGTTAGTAAGTCAAGGTTGGCAAATCAGTGATCATGATCAAGCTGTATTTAAGTTTTTCTTAGATGGTAATGAAATCTGTGGAATTAAGCGAAAGAATCGTCAGGATGTTTTTGAAGCCTATCAAGAAGCATATGCGGGTGACATGGATCCGGATGCAATTGGTTGGCAGGTAAATTTAGATTTAAATGATTTAGATTTAGGGAATCATAAGATTGATATTCAATGTTCAGAACCGGATGGAAATATTTTGGCCGATAAAAGTATACAGTTTACTTTAGAGTAGGTGGTGAAAAGATGCATATATTTAAAGATATTTATGATTATCGTGAATTATTGAAGACAAATGTAAAAAAAGATATTCGTGGAAAATATAAAGGCTCTTTTCTAGGTATTCTTTGGTCATTTATTAATCCCTTGTTACAGGTGGTTGTATATTGGATTGTGTTCCCCTATTTAATGCGTGGAGCTGGGGGAGATAACTATTTAGTCTATTTGATTACAGGTTTGATTCCTTGGACATTCTTTTTAACAACTGTAAGCACAGGAACGACTTCGATTAAGGCGAATGCGGGAATCATTAAAAAGGTGTATTTTCCTAGAGAAATCTTATTGATTTCGCAAGTCTTAAGTGGATTGGTCAATTTCTTTATTTCTTGTATCATTATATTTATTTTCTGTTTCGCATTTGGGTATGGAATTTCTATTCAAATTCTAATGCTTCCTGTAGTTGCATTGATTCAATCTATTTTGATTTTAGGTATTATTTTATTGTTAAGTTCATTAAATGCCTATATTCAAGACTTAGAGTATATTGTATCCTTTTTACTAACCATGGGAATGTATGCCACTCCTGTTATCTATGATTTATCTTTATTAGATGGAGCTGGTGTTTTAGGTCAAATCATTCGTATGAATCCATTGACGATTTTAGTTACTTCCTATCGTGATATTTTTATGTATCATGTATGGCCGCCATTAAAACCATTAGGTGCTGTTGCCTTATTGGCTTTGGTTATTTTAGTGATTGGCTATGCCGTTTTCAAAAAATTAGAAAAAGGATTTGCAGAAGAATTGTAAAGGTATTTTTAAAATACCTTTTTTTTGGAGGTTTTTATGATTTCAGTCGCAATCGCCACGTATAATGGTCAAGAATTTATTAAAGAACAGCTTTTATCTATATTGAATCAAACAATGCCGGTTGATGAGATCGTGATTTGTGATGATCAATCGAGTGATGATACAGTGAAAATTATTCAAGAGCTTCTGTGGGATAAGATCTATTTGTATCAAAATGAAAAGAATTTGGGCTATAAGTTAAATTTTAAAAAGGCACTTTCTTACTGTAAAGGAGACTATATTTTTTTATGTGATCAGGATGATATTTGGAAGCCTAATAAGGTACAAACGATGATTGAGATTATGCAAAATCATCCAGAAATCAAAGCATTAGCGAGTACATATGATTTAATAGATGAGTTGGGTAATGAAAAACAGATTGATATTAATCGAAATTATTCCAATAAGAACATGTATAAGTGTAAGGTAAAAGATAATGCATTGGTAAAGGTCCCTTTTGAAAGATTAGTTGTAGAAAATAGCTTTCAGGGATGTGCACTTTGTGTTCGACAATCGATTAATGATAAATTTCAAAGATGCTATACAGAAGACTTCTATCATGATTGGTTTATTAATTTGTTGGCGAGTGAAGAAAATGGAATGTATTTTTTAAATGTACCTCTCTTTCAATATCGTATCCATTCGAAGAATGCGATTGGCTTAAAAGGAAATGTCACCTTAAAAGGAAAAGAGCATTTGAATGCGACAAATACTATAGAGGCGCGTTTGAATACGGCTTTCAATTGTGTTCAAACATTAAATCGACTGGAAGAATTGGATGTAGATTTAAAAAACAACTATCCAAGCTACATACAATATAGATTGTTTTTTATACATCATATGGATTATATTGAGCATGGTAAAGTGTTTAAACTGTTCCTGCAAAATTTTGATTCTTACTATAAATACTTTAAAACAATCAAAGGTAGAATCATGGATATTGTGGTTACTTTAAAAAATATATGTTAATATAGAACTGTTTTGGAGGCTACTATGAAAAGAAACTTTTTTTATACAATAGATAAAGTCATATATAAAGACATTGAAAGTGCAAGCTATATTGCGATTATTGGATGGTGTTATTCAAAGGATGATCTTCCTCTGACATATTCAGCTAAAATTAATAATAAAGAAGCTGCAGTGGATTTGATTAAATCTCATCGTCAGGATGTATTTAAAGAACAGCATGTGGAATTAAAATCTGATTTAGTGGGATTCCGTATTAAAGTCGATGTTGATACGGATATTGTTGATTCATTTGAATTGCGAGTTACGGATGGTCATGCAAGTGAACAAATCTTAGTTTTAAATAAAAAGAAAATTGATAAGATTCGCAATACGACTGCTATTGAATATAGTATGGATAGTGTTGCCAAAGATCTTGATAAGAATTCAATTACTGTACAAGGGTGGGTATATTCTGAAAATGGAGAACCTGTACAAATTGATGTTTTAGATGAAAATGGAAAGTCATTGGAGTATAAAAAGCGTTCAATGCCTAGACCTGATCTTGTGCGTTATCATTTAGTCAAGGCAGAAAATAAAAATTGTGGATTCCAGGTGAAATTTGATGGTAATCCTGAGAAGACATATTATTTATTATTTAGTACGGAAAAGGAACAGAGAAAGGTTGAAATTGAAGAGAACAATTACACGGCTCTTGGTTTGTTTAAATCGTACTTGACACATATGAATGCGCAAAGTATTCATAATGCGATGAATTATTTGAAACAAAATGGTGTGAAGCGTTTTTTTGAAAGAGTGAAACAAGGACCAAATTTAGTGGGGTATGAATACCAAAACTGGTTCTTAAAGCAGAGGGTAAAGCCAGAAGAATTAGCTAGACAATCTAAAGAGCAATTTGCGTATAATCCAAAATTAAGTATTGTTGTTGCGACATTTAACACAAAAGAAGAATACTTAAAGGAAATGATTGATACAGTTGTCAATCAAAGCTATTCCAATTGGGAATTGTGTATTGCGGATGGAAGCACAACGGATGCGGTAGAGAAATATGTAAAGGCACATTATGCTTTGTATGGGAATAAAATCAAATTCAAAAAGTTAGATCAAAACTATGGCATTTCAGGTAACACAAATAAGGCTTTAGAAATGGCAGATGGTGACTATTTGGCTGTATATGATCATGATGATGTATTGGAACTGGATTGTTTCTATGAAGTTGTGAAAGCTTTGCAGGAATATAGATATGATACGCTATATACGGATGAAGATAAGTTGAATGATAAATATAAGGTTTTTACAGAACCAAACTTTAAGCCAGACTATAGTGAAGACTTATTGCGTTCGCAAAACTATATTACTCATATTTTCTTTGTGAATCATCATATTTATGATGAAGTGGGTGGCTATAGAAGTGAATATGATGGAAGTCAGGACTATGACTATATTTTTAGATGTATTGAAAAGGCAAATGCTGTTTATCATATTCCGCGTGTTTTATATCACTGGAGAATGCATCCACAATCAACTGCGATGGATCCGGAAAGTAAACTATATTGTTATACTGCGGGACAAAGAGCTATTGAGTCGCACTACAATCGTATTGGCTTAAAGGATGTTAAGGTGGAATTGATGCCCAAACCATACTATGGTTTCTATCATACGACATATAGTACAGAGCCTAATCCGTTGGTTTCGATTTTGATTCCAAACTATAATTTAAAAGATACATTAAAGACTTGTGTGGATTCTCTGTATAATGTGAATACATATAAAAACTTTGAAATTGTGATTGTAGAAAACAATAGTACAGATAAAGATATTTTCGAATATTATGATAAGCTTCAAAAGGAACATGACAATGTAAAGGTTGTTACATATCAAGGTGAATTTAACTATTCAAAAATCAATAACTTTGGTATGAAATATACAAAAGGAGATTATGTATTATTGTTAAATAATGATACAGAGGTCATTGAACCAACGGCCATTGCAGAAATGTTAGGCTGCTGCTTACGTAAAGAAGTAGGGGCTGTAGGGGCTAAGTTATTATATGAGGATGATACAGTGCAGCATGCTGGAGTAGTTGTTGGCTTTGGAGGCTATGCAGGACATGTCTTTACGGATATTGATAAGGATGATCCAGGAATTTTAATGCGTCCAAGAATTAATTGTAACTATAGTGCAGTTACGGCAGCCTGTATGATGGTAAAAAAATCTGTATTTAATGAAGTGAATGGTTTTGATGAACAATTTGAAGTGGCATGTAACGATGTAGATTTATGCTTGAAATTTCGTGAAAAAGGTTATTTGATTGTCTACAATGCGTTTGCGTTATGGCATCATTATGAGTCAAAATCAAGAGGTTATGAAGATACGCCTGAAAAAGAGGCTCGTTTTGAAGCGGAAAAGAAGAAATTCCAAGCTAAATGGCCAGAGATTTTGAAGAATGGAGATCCATACTACAATCGAAATTGGAATATTAATTTAGCACCTTTTAGATTTGAATAATTATGAACTACTATAAGACAGGACAGTTCGCAAAATTAGCGAATGTGAGTGAAAGAACGATTCGATATTATGACAAAATAGGGTTATTAAGACCCTCTTTTGTTATGGAGAATGGATATCGGCAATATAGTGATTTGGATTTGTTGAAGCTACAAAAGATTTTATCGTTGAAGCATTTGGGGTTTAGTATTGAAGAAATCTTTCCGATGGTTATGGACAATACGGATTTAAAGGAAAGCTTTGATTTACAGATTGATTTGATTGAAGATAAAATGAGTCATTTACAATCTTTAAAGGATGCTTTAAAAAGAGCGAGTCAGGCTCCCGATTTATCTTGGAATATGATTCTTTCTTTAGTGCAATTGTCGAATGAAGAGACGAATATTATTGAGCAGTATAAGAATGCGAAGAACTTAAATGATCGGATTAGTCTTCATGAAAAATATTCTACAAATAAGCAGGGGTGGTTTAATTGGTTATTTGAGAAGATTGATTTTTCTAAGGTGAATCGTTTGTTGGAAATTGGCTGTGGAAACGGGAAGTTGTGGCAAGAGAATAAGATTGATTTAAGAAATCGAGAAATCTTTTTATCAGATATTAGTGAAGGTATGGTGGAAGAGGTTCGTAATAAATTAGGTTCGGATTTTAACTGTATTGTGGTTAATGCGGAAAAGATTCCTTTTAAGGATGCGTATTTTGATACGATTATTGCCAATCATGTATTGTTTTATTTGAATGATTTAAATCAGGGATTAAAGGAAATAGATAGAGTGTTAAAGCCGAATGGTGTTTTTTATTGTAGTACATATGGAAAAGAGCATATGAAAGAAATTACTGAGCTCGTACAGAACTTTGATTCTCATATTAATCTTTCAAATCATAGCTTGTATGATATTTTTGGTTTAGAAAATGGGGAAGCTATTTTAAAGAAGTATTTTTCAAATGTGCAAAGATTAGAGTATCCTGATTCATTAGAGATTACAGAATCGAAGCCGTTGATCGATTATATTATGTCTTGTCATGGCAATCAGAATGAGATATTGGGACCTAGATTAAATGAGTTTAAAGAATATATTGAATTTATATTAAATAAAAATGATAAAATAGTTGTAACGAAACAAGCGGGATTATTTATATGTAACTAAATAATTTAGAAAGAGGAAATCAAATGCATGCTAGAAAAGATGGTTTTTTTAACAAACAGATGTTGGACGTTATATCTATCGCAAGTAATGAATGGATAATTGATTGTAAAAATGAAGATAAAATTGTTTTAGAGTGTAGTCAAGAGGAGTTTAAAGCATATCAAATTTTGAATCTAGATAATCCAAAAGAAAACTTAGAAATGCGTGTTTCTTGGGGTAGTTATAAATACAATATGATTTTACCTCTGCACAACAAAATTAAAGTTGTCGTTAATACTTTAAATATTAATAAACTTGGTGTTATTGGTCATGAAGAATTTAATCAACAACATGAGGCATTAGGTAATGTGGATGGCTTTGAATATCAAAATGATAATAAGGTTCTTGTTCGTGGCTGGATTGGAGATTCTTTCTATACGATAAAAGATATTTATTTACAATTTACAAATGAGAATGGGAAATGTGTTTTTGAAAAATCTGTAACACGTCGATATCGAATTGATTTAGTTGAGACTTTAAAAGATACAAAATATTTGTATTCTGGATTTATAAATGTCATAGAATATCTATCTGGAAGTGATATTGAAGTACATGCGATTTGTTATACTCCAGATAAAATGAATAGTATTGAATTAGGAGTATTAAGAAAAAATGTTGATGATGTTAATGTTTGTGACATTAATATTATTGACTCAAAAAAGTATTCTGTTGAAGATAAATATTTACAGATATGGAATACACCTTCTGTACTAGAATGTTATGATTTTATTGATGAACTTAGTAGCAACCTAATTTTATATATAAACCATTCATTTGGAGGTGGTGCAGATTTATATTTAAGAAAAAAAGCTGATGAGTTTATTAAGAATGGGCATGAAGTATATCAAGTCATATATCAGCCTGATTTTCATCAATATGAATTAATAAATATGAAAGACGATGAGCATTATTACTTTGATGATATAAATATTTTATTATACTTAGTAAGTATGAAAGCAAAACATATTTATTTTAATGAACTGGTATCATATCCAAATATTAAAGGATTGATTGATACAGTTCATAAAATAAAATCAATTCATCCACATATTCAATTCACATATTTAGTTCATGATTATTTTTGTATATGTCCGAGATTGAATTTAATTAATGTTAATGATAGATATTGCGGATTACCAGAAGTAAAAGATTGTGATATATGTTTAAAAAGAGCAAATTTCGATCAATCTAAATCAATCGTTGAATGGCGTAGTTTAAATGCTAAATTATTAAATACTTGTGATGAAATTATTTGTTTTTCAAATAGTTCAAAAAAATATTTAGTTAGAGTTTATCAAAACTTATCCGATAAAATCAAAGTAATTGGTCATATAATTGATGAGTTACGTGCTCCAAAAGTAAAGAATGATAATATAATTACGATTGGCTTATTAGGTCAGTTGTGTAAGCATAAAGGCATTGAAAAAATTAAAGAGTTGATTCAATATATTCATAATAATCAACTTTCTAAATATAGAATTGTTTGTATTGGAGATGCGCAGGATGTGCGAAATGATTCAGTGTTCTTTGCAACAGGAAAGTATAGGCGAGAGGATATCGTAAATTTAGTAGAAGAGTATAATATAGATGTTTTCTTTATGTCTTCTGTCTGTCCAGAAACTTTCTCATATACGATTTCGGAAATACAATCTATGAAAAGACCTTTGATTTCGTATGATTTAGGAGCACAGGGAGAAAGAACGAAGAATTATAAGCTTGGCAAGGTGATTCCTTTAAATACAAATCCTGAACTTCTTCTGAAAGCAATAAATGATTTATGTGAAGGAGACATTTTGAATGAATGATTATATTGATAGAATTTTAGCAAACTAAATTTTGCCTTTGATTCAAACAAGAAGACTATTTGTGTTGGTTATGATAATTGGATCATTGGTGGTGTTGAAAAGGTTTTATTGACTTTAATGAATCAACTTATATTTGATTATAATATAATAATGATTTTGCCAGAACTTGATAATAAAAAAGTAGCTTTTCCAATACCGGATTCGATTGGAGTGATACATTTAAACGATAGTATAGCCCCGTATGATGAGTTATGTGTTGCTTGTTGCACCCGCTTAGATGTTGATTTATTCATTGGAAATGCAAATTTAAATTGTAAACAATTAACTATATACGAAAAAATGAAAAAAGCAGGAATTAAATCTATAATGTTAAATCATTATTTTTGGCTATATCCTTGCTGGCACGAAATTCTATTTTCAAATGAAATTGTGACTCGAAACAATTGTCTTCAATATCCCGATGCGATTGCTTGCCTAACTAATGTATCTTCTAAAATTTGTTCTTTAAATTCAAATAGAACAATCTGTGTTATGCCAAACCCTAATTTTTTTGAAGTTCAGCATAATATTTCATATGATGAAAGAGAGAATGAGATTGTTACAGTTGGTAGATATGATGAACAATTAAAAAGATTAGATAAGATTTTAAAGATATTTTCACAGGTGTATAAAGAAGATAACAGTATTAAATTAATTGTTGTTGGTCCTGTCAATTATGATGAAACTTTTGGTAAAAGTTTAGAACAAGAGTTATTGGATTTATCTTTGCCAGTGAAAAGTGTTGAATTTGTAGGACCACAACTAGATGTGTCAAAGTATTATAAAAAGGCAAAAGTTTTCTTGTTTGCTTCAGGGTTTGAAGGCTTTGGCTTGGTATTAAATGAAGCTGCATGCTATGGGTTACCAATAGTAACTAGTTACTTTTTGGGTATGGAAGATTTAGTTGAATATGATAAAAATAGGTATTTTTATAAAGAAGAATCAGACGCAAAAAAACATATGTTAGATATTTTACATGATACAGATAAATGGAATGCGATGAGTAAGTATTGTAATGAGAAGGCAGAAACATTTTCAAAAGAGTCTTTGATTCAAAGATGGAAAACATTGATTTCATTAGTTTTAAATAATGAAGATGCAGAATCTTTGTTATTTAAAAATGGACTAGCATGTGAAAAACAATTAACATATTTAGAATATGAAGGAATTATAAAGGAATATGAAAAGATTGTTGAAGAAGCGAGTCAAAGAATTAATCGTGCAGATGCTGCTCAGGATTTTTTATCTAACAGTTTAGAACATGAACGTAAATTGTATTCAAATCCATCATCTAAACATTTAATAAAAGTGTTTATTAAAAAGATATTTAGAATACATTAACAAAAAAGCTTGACCCTAACGTAACGTTAGGGTTTATTCTTTAGTTGTGATATAATGATGTTAGTTATGGAGGAACTATTATGAAAGGTATTATTTTAGCTGGTGGTAGTGGTACTCGTTTGTATCCTTTGACTAAGGTTACAAGTAAGCAATTGCTTCCTATTTATGACAAGCCAATGATTTATTATCCTATGTCTATTTTAATGCAGGCAGGGATTCGTGAAATCTTAATTATTTCAACTCCAGATGATACACCTCGTTTTCAAGAATTACTAGGGGATGGTCATCAATTTGGAATTGAGCTTTCTTATAAAGTTCAGCCTAGTCCTGATGGACTTGCACAAGCATTTATCTTGGGTGAAGAATTTATTGGTGATGATAGTTGTGCAATGATTTTGGGTGATAATATTTTCCATGGTCATGGTTTAACGAAACGTCTTCGTGCGGCTGCTGAAAATGAAGTGGGAGCTACCGTATTTGGTTATTATGTAGAAGATCCTGAACGTTTTGGTGTGGTTGAATTTGATTCTCAGGGTAAGGCTATTAGTTTAGAGGAAAAGCCAGCTTGTCCTAAGTCAAATTATGCCGTAACTGGATTATATTTTTATGATAATAAAGTGGTTGAGTATGCGAAAAACTTAAAGCCAAGTGCTCGTGGGGAACTTGAAATCACAGATTTGAACCGTATTTATTTAGAGAATGGTGAATTGAATGTCACATTACTTGGCGATGGATTTACTTGGTTAGATACGGGTACACATGAATCTTTAGTGGATGCCACTAACTTTGTGAAGACAATTGAGGAACATCAACATCGTAAGATTGCTTGTCTTGAAGAGATTGCGTATGACAATGGTTGGATTGGTGATGAAGAATTGGCTTCTACGTATGAAATCTATAAGAAGAATCAGTATGGTGCTTATTTAAAGAAGATCATGGATCGTAAGTATATTAAGTAATGGGGGTATTAGAATGAAGGTAACTGAAACAAAGATTCCTGGAGTATTAATTATTGATACAGATGTATTTGGAGATCATAGAGGGTATTTTACAGAGACGTATTCAAAGCCTAAATATGAAAAATTAGGTATTACGGTTGATTTTGTACAGGACAATATGTCTTTTAGTGCACAGAAGGGTACACTTCGTGGATTACATTGGCAAAATCCGCCTTATGCACAAAGTAAATTGGTTTCTTGTACAAAGGGAACTGTGATTGATGTTGCGGTGGATATTCGCAAAGGTAGTCCTACATTTGGTCAATGGGTAAGTGTAGAGCTTAGTGAAGAAAATCATAGACAATTCTTTATTCCACAAGGATTTGCGCATGGATTCTTAACATTAACAGATAATGTGGAATTTAGATATAAAGTAGATAATGTCTACAATAAAGAGTCTGAAGGTGGAATGCGTTATGATGATCCGACTTGTAATGTAGATTGGGGTTCATTATTAAATGGGATTGAGCCTGTCTTAAGTGAAAAGGATCAGGTAGGTCCAACTTTAGAAGAGTCAAATAATCAATTTGTATATGAAGGAGAATAAAAATATGAAAATTTTAGTAACGGGTGGTGCTGGTTTCATTGGTGGAAACTTTGTACATTATATGGTAAATAAATATCCTGAGGATATGATTGTAAACTTAGATAAATTAACGTATGCAGGTAACTTAGAGACTTGTAAGCCTGTAGAGGATAAGCCTAACTATAAATTTATCAAGGGTGATATTGCAGATCGTGAATTTATCATGGATTTGTTTGAAAAAGAAAAATTTGATGTCGTTGTTAACTTTGCGGCTGAAAGTCATGTGGATCGTAGTATTGAAGATCCTGAAATTTTCGTAAAAACAAACGTAATGGGAACGACTACTTTATTAGATGCTTGTGTTAAATATGGTATTCAAAGATATCACCAAGTATCTACAGACGAAGTATATGGGGATCTTCCTTTAGATCGTCCTGATTTGTTCTTTACTGAAAACACACCTTTACATACTTCAAGTCCTTATTCAAGTGCAAAGGCAAGTGCTGACTTATTTGTGTTGGCATACCATAGAACATATGGTCTACCAGTAACGATTAGTCGTTGTTCAAATAACTATGGTCCTTATCATTTCCCAGAAAAATTAATTCCATTAATTATTTCTCGTGCCTTAAATGATGAAACAATTCCAGTATATGGAACTGGAGAAAATGTTCGTGATTGGTTACATGTATATGATCACTGTGTTGCGATTGATTTAATTGTTCGTAAGGGACGTGTTGGTGAAGTTTATAATGTGGGTGGTCACAATGAAAGAACTAACTTAGAAGTTGTAAAGACTGTACTTCATGCATTAAACAAACCGGAAAGCTTGATTACGTATGTAACAGATCGTAAAGGTCATGATATGCGTTATGCGATTGATCCAACTAAGTTGGAAACAGAACTTGGATGGAAACCAAAATATACATTTGATACAGGTATTCCAATGACAATCCAATGGTATTTAGACAACAAGGAATGGTGGGAAAACATCATTAGTGGTGAATACCAAAACTATTTTGAAAAGATGTATGTAGAAAAAGGAAGAGCTAAGGAATAATCTTTAGCTTTTCTTACTATAAATAGGAGGATGAATAAATGAAGGTTTTTGTGACAGGTGTGGCAGGTCAATTAGGTCATGATGTTATGAATGAATTGGCTTCTAGAGGATATGTAGGAGTTGGTACAGACTTAGCTGAAAGCTATAGTGGAATTCAAGATGGTACGTATGTAACAACAGCTGAATATGTATCTTTAGATATCACGAACTCAGAGGCTGTAATGAATACAATCAAGTCTATAAAGCCAGATGTTGTTGTGCATTGTGCGGCATGGACGGCAGTTGATTTAGCCGAAGATGAAGATAAACAGGCCAAAGTAAAAGCTATCAATGTGGATGGTACACAAAATATTGCCAATGCTTGTAAAGAAATTGATGCGAAAATGGTCTATATTTCTACAGATTATGTATTTGATGGTCAGGGAGCAACGCCTTGGCAACCAGATTGTAAGGATTATAAGCCATTGAATGTATATGGTGAAACGAAGCTTGGTGGAGAACTAGCTGTTTCAAATACTTTATCTAAGTATTTCATTGTTCGTATTGCGTGGGTATTTGGAAAGAACGGGAATAACTTTATTAAGACAATGTTAAATGTAGGAAAGAAATTTGATACATTAAAAGTCGTGAATGATCAAATTGGGACACCAACCTATACTTATGATTTAGCCCGTTTATTAGTTGACATGATTGAAACGGATAAATATGGTTACTATCATGCGACAAATGAGGGTGGCTATATCAGTTGGTATGATTTTGCGTGTGAAATCTTTAAACAAGCAGGTTACACAAATAAAGTAATTCCAGTAACAACGAAAGAGTATGGTTTATCTAAGGCAGCTAGACCATTTAATTCTCGTTTGGATAAATCAAAATTAGTTGAAAATGGATTTAAACCTCTTCCAACTTGGCAAGATGCTTTAAAGAGATATTTGGAAGAATTAGTTTAATTTTGACAATTATCTTGGAATGGAGGAGTTATGAAAAAATTTTCTTTTAATAGTTTTATAAAATTTTGTTGTTTATTTTTTATAGTATTCACATTTTCAATGCTTGTGAAAGATAATGCGATAAAGACAAGATATTATAGTATTATTCCAATGAATCATGAGAATTTTGTTGAGTTAAGTCGGTCAAATAAAATTACACAAGATTTTAAGGTTTCAAATAAACAAATAGAAGCAATTCAATTGTTTGCTTATGAAGATGAGTCGTTTGATGATTTTACAATTGGATATTCTTTGTATGATGAAGATACATTAATTGGAAATGGATTATTAAAGGTGGATAGTGTTACAAAAGATAATCCTGTTCTATTAGGTTTTAAAGATAAAGTAACAAATGTGAAAGGGAAGAATTTAAAATTAGTGTTGTCTACGAATAGTAATTCTACACTACTTTTAAATGCAAATAAAAACAAAGCGAGCTTAAGTGTAGCTACAAATGAAATCACTTCCTTTTCAAAATTAGCATTGATTACCAGTGGATTCTTAGTTGTATTGTTTTGTGTAATGACATTTGTATTAAAGTTCTGTCATTTGGATTTTAATAAATATTGTTTAGTTTCCGTATTCATTTTGGGGATGATTCTAAATCTATTTATTCCAGTAGGGAATGTTCCGGATGAGGCAAATGCACATATGAAAAATGCATACCACATTTCGAATAAAATTTTGCGTGTACAGGATGATGTAAACAACATTAAAATGCGAAAATGTGATTTAGATATTTTTCATTATGTATATGCGAATGATGCTGTTATGGATAGTTATGTTCAAAATATTTTGAGTAAAAATTCAGATGAAACAGAATTAGTAGACTCAGAACAACAAGTGGTTCAAGTTGGTATATACATGTATACTTATTTTTTGAGTGGCTTAGGTATTGCGATTGGTCGATTGTTAAATTTAAATGGAATTTTATGTGTTTTAATTGGAAGATTTTTAAACTTTAGTTTATTTTTATCGGCACTCGGATATTGTTTGAAGAAAACGCCAAAGTTTAAAGAGATATTTGTACTATTAGCACTTTTCCCAATCACTTTACAACAAGTTTTTAGTGTTTCGTATGATAGTATAGTTTTATCATTAGCATTTGTGATTGCTTCTTTAACAATTCAGTTATTCTATAATCGAAAGCTTGGTAAAAAAGAAACAATATTATTGGTGATTTCATGTTTATTGTTGATTCCATGTAAGAGCTTTGCGTATTCACCACTTGTCTTAGCACCATTAAGTTTCTTTATAAAAGATATTGATTTTGAAAGATTTAAGAATAAGAAAGGCTATATATTGATTGGTGTAATTTTAGCTTTATTATGTGCAGCATACATACTTGCAGCTATTATTTTAGGTAGAATGGTTTCAAATGCTTCTGTGTTATATTTGGTATTCCATCCTAAATTCTTCTATAGTGTGTTACGTCAGACTTTATACAATAAATTAAATTTCTATATATTTTCTGCCGTAGGAAGCTCAATGGAATTATGCCATGTGGGTATATTTACGCCAATTATTCTTGGATATATTATTGTGATGTGTCTTTTAATTGCTAAAATCAATCCCAAAGTTTTAGGTATTAAAAAAATAAATCAGTATGTATTCATTTTTATTATACTTATTTGTTTTTTAGGTACTTTAGGTGGAATGTATACATGGTCTTGTAGTGTTGGAATGTTTGGTGGAAGAATTGTTGAAGGTTTCCAAGGAAGATATATTTTGCCTGTTATCCCATTGTTATTTTTATGTTTCAATAAAGATACGTATGAAACAGGATCTATATCAAAATTTAAATTATTGAATACATGTAATTATCTTGGTGTTTTGGCAATATTTTCGTTGATGATAGAGTTATTAACACACTAATTTAGTTGAGTTTCGTTAATAAAAATTTATAATAACTTGAGGATAATGATTTCTTATGTTATGTTTTAAAGTGGTAAAAAAGGAAAAGGGGAGAATAATGAATAAAGTATTGTTAATTATTCCGGCATATAATGAACAAGATTCTATTTTATCAACAATCGATACAATTGATGAATATAATAAGAATCACTCTTCAAATAAATTAGATTATATTGTCATAAATGATGGTTCTAGAGATAGAACAGAAGAAATATTAACATCAAATAATAAGCCGCATGTTGAATTGGTTCATAATTTAGGAATTGGTGGAGCTGTTCAAACGGGTTATAAATATGCGATGGAACATAATTATGATATTGCCATTCAATTTGATGGGGATGGTCAGCATGATGTAAATTTTGTGGAGGATATTTGTAAACCTATTTTTGATGGTAAAGCAAATATGACAATTGGTTCACGTTTTGTCGAGGGTTCGACAAGTGAATTTAAGTCTACAAAGGCCCGTCAGATGGGTATTAAGATCATTTCATCATTCATTAAGTTTTTTACAGGTGAAAAATTATATGATGTTACTTCAGGATTTAGAGCAGCAGATCGAGGCTTGATTGCACAATTTGCGATGGATTATCCATTAGAATATCCAGAACCAATTTCAACTACGCAAATTTTAAAGCAGGGATTAACAATTCAGGAAGTTCCTGTTGAAATGAAGGAGCGTAATGGTGGTGTGTCTAGCATTCGTAGTTGGAAGAATGTGTATTATATGATTAATGTTTTATTATCTATTATGATCATTGGAACAAGGAGGTCAAAATAATGCCTTTAAATTTAAGACTGGGTGTTCTTATTATTGCCATAATATTAGCTGTGGTTGTAATTCGTATACTACACAAGGGTAGAATTCCGGTAAAGTATTCTTTATTATGGGGTCTAGGTGCTTTAATCTTATTGTTTTTAGCAATTTTTCCGAATGCTTTGATTAAGATTGCGAATTTAGTTGGCTTCCAAACGGTTTCCAACATGGTTATTGGTGTGTTATTGGTTATCTTGTTCTTTATAACTATGTCATTAACTGTTATTGTTTCTTCACAGAAACGAAAAATTACATTATTAGTACAAGAAATTTCATTATTAAAAAGTGAAATAAAAAAATAATTATTTGGAGGTAATTAAATGTTTAATAGAAACGATCATAGTTTTGTGATTTGTGCATATAAAGAAAATCCTCATTTAGAGATGACCATTCAATCTTTATTGAATCAAACAATCAAGAGTAAGGTATTTATTTCAACATCAACACCGAATGATCATATTAAGGGGTTGTGTGAAAAATATGGTTTAGAATTGTTTGTGAATCCTAGTCCTAAAAATGCTGGAGCTGACTGGAACTGGGCTTATGATCATGCGCCAACTCCATTGGTTACAATTGCACATCAAGATGATTATTATGAACCGGATTTTTTAGAAAAAACATTAAAGTATATTGGGAATAAACATAATTTTATTCTTTCGTTTACAGATTATTATGAGATTCGTAATGGTAAAAAAATCTATACAAATAAAATTTTAAAAGTGAAGAGAATGATGCTTGCGCCTTTAAAGAAGGATAAGAATCAGACTTCTAAATTTATTCGTAGAAGAATTTTATCAATTGGTTGTCCAATTTGTTGTCCGGCTGCTACTTACAATAAGGTGGTTGCGGGTAAATCTATTTTTGATACAAACTATATCAATAGTTGTGATTATAAGACATGGTGTGATTTAGCTGAATTAAATGGTGAGTTTATTTATATTGATAAACCGTTATTGGGACATAGAATTTATGCGGAGTCTGCTACTTCTAAAAACTTGGGTGAAAATATTCGTAAAAAAGAGGATTTGGAAATCATGAGTTTATATTGGCCAAAATTTATTGCGAATGGAATAAATACTGTGTACGCGTTGAGTGAAAAAAGTAATAAATTGTAGGAGATGATAAAATGAAGGTAGTTGTTACAGGGGCTTCTGGATATATTGGAAGACATGTAGTTGATGCGTTGATTAAAATGCATCATGAAGTTATTGCAGTAGATATGATAAATAAAGGTATCAATACGGATGCAACTTTTTTATCATTAGATATTTTTTCGGATGATATTTATAACAAGCTAGGTAGACCGGATGCATGTATTCATATGGCTTGGAAAGATGGCTTTAACCATGCTTCAGACGCACATATGGGAATGTTGTCAAAACACTATGCATTCATTAAGAATATGATTGATGGTGGTGTTAAATATTTATCTGTAATGGGAACTATGCATGAAATTGGATATTATGAGGGATGTGTGGATGAAAATACCCCTACAAATCCATTGTCAATGTATGGTATCGCAAAAAATGCATTAAGAGAAGCTTCTTTATTATTGGCAGATAAATCGGATACGGCTTTAATGTGGTTGCGTGCATATTATATTTTAGGTGATGATTCTAATAATAATTCAATTTTTACTAAGATAACACAGATGGAGCATGAGGGTAAGGCTTCATTCCCATTTGTTTCTGGTAAAAATAAATATGATTTCATTCATGTAGATGAACTCGCAAAACAAATTGCGACAGCTTCTACACAATCTGAAATCACTGGAATTATCAATTGTTGTTCTGGAAAACCAGTTTCATTAGCGGATAAAGTGAATGAATTTATCGAGAAGAATCATTATAGTATTCGTCCAGACTATGGAAAATTCCCAGAACGTCCATATGATTCACCTGCTATTTGGGGTGATAATACAAAAATTAATTTGATTATGGAGAAGCATAATGACACAAAACAGTGTTACGCTAAAAACATTTGAGTCTACAAGAAGTAATAATTTAAACTTATTAAAGTTTATAGCTGCCATATTTGTGATTGTCTCACATGCTTTTTCACTCTCTAAAGGTGCAGAATATACTGATTTTTTATCGACTGTATCTTCTGAATCTATTGGTTTTGGTAGTTTAGCCGTTGCGATATTCTTTATGAGTAGCGGCTTTTTTGTGACTAAAAGTTTATTGAAAAACAAGAATTCAAAAAAGTATCTTCATAATAGATTTATAAGAATATTTCCACCATTATGGTTTACACTTGTGATTTGTATCGTGATTTGTGCTTTATTTTTTTCGTCTTATAGTCTAATTGATTTTTTTGTATCAACTGACTTTTTTAAATATTGTTTAAATTTTATTTTGATACCTATTCACAATTTGCCTGGTGTATTCACAAATAATATTTATCCTGGAGTCATAAATGGTCCTTTATGGACGTTACCATTAGAATTTGTTTGTTATATTATTTTATTGATTGCTTACAAATTAAATTTGGTGAACAAAAAGAGTTATAAATTTGCTGCTTTATTGGTAATTCTTGTTTTTATCGGTATCAATTTTATTCCTTTGCACATTTTTTTGAGTGTAAAAGGTTATATTCAACCATGTTTCTTGTTTTTCTGGGGATCTTTTTATTGGATCTATAGAGATGAAGTAACAATGAAAAATGTATATTTTGTACTTTCTTGTATACTATTTATTTTGTTGATTGGTTTAGGATATGGTCAAATTGGATCTTTTCTATTCATTCCTTATATAACTTTATATATTTCATTTTGTTTACCTCAATGCAATGCTCGATTTGCGTCTCTTGGTAACTTATCTTATGATATATATTTATGTGGGTGGCCAATTCACAAATGGTCATTAGTGAATTTGGTGGATCTATGGCTGTCGGATTAAATATACTGATTTCTATACCTTTGAGTATCATGGTAGGGTACGTTACGTATATGTTAATAGAGAAAAATATATAGAGGGGTTAATATGGGAAACAACACAAAGAAAAATGTCATATGGAATATGATAGGGACAACTGCAAATGCATTTAACTCCTTATTTTTTGATGATTATTGTAACTCGAAT
>ENA-OPYX01000522-OPYX01000522.1-human-gut-metagenome-genome-assembly--contig:-NODE-522-length-22462-cov-5.184016_pt1 | contig 22462 bp, 19 predicted proteins | sample MGYA00242639_ERZ504486 | MGnify/ENA primary metagenome ERZ504486 (study PRJEB26092, sample SAMD00036296) | human gut metagenome | host: Homo sapiens | study: EMG produced TPA metagenomics assembly of... | reverse complement strand
GTTGACATGCTTACACTGTTATTATATTATAATAGGTACAGCACTTTTTTGTTGGTTTATGTGGAATTTCGTCGCATCATGGCATAGATACATATGTTTTTACATTCAACTGATATCTATTTTACTGATTACTTATATCATTTACACACGATTTTCCATGCAAAACAGTGCCCGACAGACGGTATCAAGAATGTATATGCCTTTCTTAAACGATCTGAAAATCTTACCCGCTAACCCAGCGCAGAATTTTTTTCTGCACACAATTTCATTATGCTTACATCTGCAAATACAAAAGGAGTTTTATGGTTTTTTCGAGCTTATTTTTTGTTTTTTTCTTTCTGGCGTTAAATCTGATCGCCTATCATTTTGCTGATGGTATTAAGCGGAAAAATATGGTTCTCCTCGGTTTTTCTCTGGTGTTTTACTCCTGGGGAGGACCGAAATATCTTCTGCTTCTGCTCAGCATGGTCTTTGCCTCCTGGCTGTTCGCCTTATTGATTGATCAGTACCGGGAAGAAGGACTGAGTAAAATATTTTTGATCTGTGACTGCGTATTTATGTTAGGTCTGCTTTGTATTTTCAAATATCTGACCTTCTTTTCATCCATCACAAACACGATCTTCCATTTTCCAAAAGAAATTCCTCAGATTGCTCTGCCAATCGGTATTTCTTTCTACACTTTCCAGCTGCTCTCTTACGTCATCGACGTATATCGCGAGGAAGTGGCACCACAGCGCAAATTCGTAAATCTGCTGCTGTATGCTTCCCTGTTCCATCAGTGTATCGCCGGACCAATCGTTCGTTACCAGCTGGTTGCTGATGAGATTGAGAACCGTAAAGTGAAAACGGATGAATTATACAAGGGTATCAAACGTTTTACCATTGGGCTTGCCAAAAAAGCTATTCTGGCAAACGGCTGTGCATCTGTAGCAGATACCCTGGTTCCAACACTCGCCAAAGACATCGCCGAGATTCCTGCAGCCGGTCTGTGGATTGGTATGTTGTTCTATGCATTGCAGATTTATCTTGATTTTTCTGCCTATTCCGATATGGCAATCGGTATGGGGCTTATGGTCGGTTTTCACTACGACGAGAACTTTAATTACCCGTACATCTCCGGTTCCATTAAAGAGTTCTGGAACAGATGGCATATTTCCCTCGGAACCTTCTTCCGTGATTATGTCTATATTCCGCTCGGTGGTAATCGAAAAGGTGCCCGCAGACGTACCATCAACCTGTTAATTGTCTGGGGACTTACCGGATTCTGGCACGGAGCCAGCTGGAACTTTATTTTCTGGGGACTGTATTTCTTCCTGTTCATCTACATGGAGAACACCTTCCTTCTGGAAAAGTTTTCCCGCCTTCCGCGCTTTGTGAGCCATCTGTATGCCATGGTCGTGGTTTACTTCGGATGGGTGCTGTTCCGCTGTGAATCTCTGGGTAATCTTGGAGCTATCTTGAAAGGAATGTTTGGTCTGAACCACAACGGTTTTATCGATCTTTCGACCTCTGTTCTTTTCCAGAATAATCTGTATCTGCTGATTTTCTGTATCATCGCTTCCACACCGTTGCTGAAAAATATAGGCACTTACATCAAACGACTTGACCTTGTGCATTACCGGATTCCTTATCTGACCTACGCATATGAGATTGTAATACCTCCTGTATTGCTGATTCTTTCACTCCTTGCACTGGTCGGAAACAGTTACAATCCATTTTTATACTTCCAGTTTTAAAGGATCTGTCTGAACATGAATACAAATAAAAAAGAAAAATTTATTAATAAAAACAATGCCGTCCACAAGCGATTCTGGCAGATCGGAATCCGAACCTTCTTCGTGTTCCTTTTTGTGATCGCTTTTATCGGACTTCTGCTTCCTCTTAGACCGAAAGAATCGGAACTGGAGAAGCGCGAACTTTCCAAATTCCCGAAACCAACTGTTTCTACCGTGTTAAACGGCGAATTTTTCTCCGATATCAGCACCTGGTACGCGGATACGTTTCCGTTCCGTGAGACACTGATGAGCGCCAATGCCAAGATGAAAAAATTCTATGGTATTACGACACAGGAAATCTATGGTGATGCTGCACAGGGTGATGAAATTCCTGACGCGGATGCCAAGATGGAAACCACCCCGACGCCAACACCGGAAGAAGATGACATTCAGGAAGAAGATGGAACCATCCATGCCGAGCCTGAAAGACTGGGAAAAATCTATATCGCTGATAACCGAGGTTTCGAACTTTACGGCTTCAGCCGGGCCGGGGCAGACGCTTACATCAACATGATGAACTCTGCTGCCACCCAGTTAAAAGATATCGCAACCATTTATGATATTCTGGTTCCTACCAGTATCGCAGTCAATATCGATCAGGAAAATCAGCAGAAAGTCGGCTCCAACAGCCAGGAAGACACATTCGCTTATGTAAACGGACATCTGGATGCTTCCATCAACCAGGTAGCTGTTCTGGATGCCTTAAAGAACCATAACAGTGAATATCTTTACTTTAAGACGGACCATCACTGGACCGCTGACGGTGCCTACTATGCTTACAAAGAGCTGATGAAAGCCAAAGGCATGACGCCTTCTCCTCTGACCGATTACACGAAGAGCGAATATCCGGGATTCGTCGGTTCCTTCTATCAGTACAGTAATCAGTCTGAAACACTGAAAAATAATCCGGATACGGTTGTTGCCTACACACCGACCTGCAACGATCTGACTTACACCAATACAGATGGACAACAGGTATCGGGATATGTAGTCTCAGATGTAACGAAGTACTCCGAAGCCAACAAATATCTGTGCTTCATCTGCGGTGATCAGCCGTACGAACGCATCGATAACCCGAACATCACCGACGGATCATCCTGCGTAGTTATCAAGGAATCTTACGGTAACGCTTTCGTACCATTCCTGGTCAACAGTTACCAGACCGTACACGTTGTCGACTACCGTTACTTCAGTGGCAACCTGGTCGATCTTGTAAAAGATAACAATATTCAAGATGTTATTTATGTCAATAACGCAAATGCACTGATTGAAAGCGCAGTAAAGAACATGAGTCGTATTATCAGTTAAATCAGTTCAATCAAAATCGGTCCACCGGACCAACTATTGATATGCAACGCAATAAAAAAAGAAACCATCCGGTTCTTTTTTTATTTTATGTTTTGTTACAACTATTTTTCACCTTCGGTCAGTGTCAGGAACGTATCGATCAGATCTTTTACATTCATTTTATTAACCAGACCGCAGTTTCCATCCTGATCTTCCATCACATAAAAACTGGAATCTCTTGGCGTATAGGAGATTGTAATCTTACTTCCGTCCGTTCCGTGATAAGAAAGTGTAAGTTCCGCATCATCTTTTGTCGTATTTTCTTCCAGACGGCTCTGGCATACCATAGCTGCTGCTGCCCGGTAGAACGCGGTGAAGTTATCACTGTCTGCTTCCTGATCATTCACATAGTAAGTGGTCACGGTCTTCGTCTCTTCTTCGTCATCTGCGTCCTCGCTGTCCGCATCTGTATCATCATCTGCATCATTGTCTGTGTCTTCACTCTTATCTTTCTCCACTTTTTCTTCTGTTACAACCCGTTTCAGTGTATAAGTGGTTCCCTGATAGGTCACATCCAGATGATCCAGGTCACTGATCGTCATCGAATCAATCGATGTTTTCCAGTAATCAAATGCTTTTCCGTTCAGTAATGTCTCCAGAGATGCCTGGGAAATTCCGTGAAGTTCACTGGAATCGCCCAGTCTCACGTAATAATTTCCATCGGTTTCATTGACATTTCCCACATACAGAACCAGTTCTTTGTCCACTGCCTGTGTGGTCGTTTCACTGGAATCTTCTGTATCGTTCGTATTTGCCTCAGAATCGCTTTCTGTGTCGTCTGTGGATTCTGCTTTCACTTCTTCGGTATAATCGACTGTGAGGGTCATTTTCGGCTTCTCAAGGCCATATGCTGCCCAGTCCGTACAGTTGTAGTTGTAATATCCGGCAAAACTAAGGCCGGCAACGGTACTTTGCAGGGTTCCCACCTGCGTGGAATCCGCTTCCTGTTTCTTGTTATCCTCTTCCTGGACATACCAGCCTGTAGAAGACTTTCCGTTATTCGTAACCGTATACGAATTGTTGTCTTTTTTCACAACAATCTTGCTGATCGTTGAAGATGTGATGGTTGGATAACTCTCACTTTCTGCATAATTGTACAGGCCGCCTGAAAAAGTGCTTCCAAAATCCGTACTGGTCGTATACACGGTTGAAGCATCATCATTCAGACAGATATACGTATTACCGGTGGAACTGTTCTTGTCACCAACTGTAATCTTTTCGCTGCTTCCGTCTGTTTTTACCACCTCGATCACATTGGTCGGAACGTCCAGACCGTATTCTCCCGGATCCTCCACATCTGTCAGGGTACGATCCGCTTTGACGGATGCCAGACAGGATACTACGCTGTCTACTTTCGAAGCATCCACCGGAAAATCCTCCTGACCTTCCAGTGTCCAGCTGTCTTCCGCTTTTTGGAAGGTGACTGTTTGATCCCCCGCCTCAAAAGTCAATGTGCTGATATCATCACTGGCGATTGCCGCCACTTCTTCCTGCGTGGTCTCTTCTTCCGTTGTCTCTTCCTCACTGCTGTTCGCTTTTAACAGTGCAAAATAACACACGATCAAGACACACAGAAGAACAACCCCCGCAAGAATTACAAATAAGCCCCTTTTTTTCTTCATTACTGTTTTCTCCTCTTAAACCAGATCACCGTACCGATCAGCAGAAATACCACCGGGATCACACCGCACACGATGATACTCCAATATGCCGCATCAAACTGTGGAACAGTCAGATAACTCATGGTCAGGCTCTTGCTCGTCACATCGATGACCGGTGCATCGTTTTCACACATCCAGCCCAGCGCTGCCAGCACCAGATCCGTATTGCCTCCGGATACCTGCTGATCGGTAGCTTCGTCCAGAAGGCTGGCACAGCCGAAACACACCAGCTGTGTGGTATTATCATCATCCACCTGCTCGGTTACAGAAACACCAACCTGGAAACTGCCTTCTTCATCGCTGTCTTCTTTCTCATATGTGGTCATATTCTGTACATCTGTCTTTATATACGCTTCGTCAGATGTTGATAACAGAGAAGAAATCTGCAGCGTATCACGGTAATCGCTCAGTGTTTTTACCGGCTGTGAGATCGGTGCCAGCACATAGCGGTTGTTACTCTTAATGTCGGAAGTAATATCAGAACTGTCAATAGTCGGAACAATATAGTACGGTCTCTGCATAATGTAATGTCCGGTATCTCCCTCCATGATCACACCGTCCCCTGTGGTTACACCGTAATTTTCCAGTACACTCTTCAGATTCGGCATATCTGTTCCAGTATATTCTGTAAAAATCATCACTTTTCCGCCGGCTTCCATGTAGGTAATGATCTTTTGTGTTTCTTCTTCAGAAAGATCTTTCTGCGGTGCCGCGATCAGCAGGCATCCGGTGTCCTCCGGAACCGCATCCTGTGTCAGCAGATTCAGACTCTGTACATCATAATTAGCTTTCTGCAGGCTGTCTGTCAGACTGCTGTTTAATTCCAGTTCCTCATGACCTTCCAGCGTATATATTACCGGCAGATTCTCGGAAGTGACATAAGAAATCGCACTGTCAATCTGTCCTTCCCCGTCAAACCCTGTAGTGTTGGTCTGGTAGGTTGTATAATCCATTTCTGTTTCATACAGATCGCTGTAACTGATCACCTTACTCTTCTCCCCTGCAACCACGATCAGACTGTTATCTGCCACATCATCGCTGGTATACTGTGAAGTAAAGTTCGGATATAACACCGGGTCTTTTTTCTCTACTTTGATATGTTTGGACTCCTCTTCGTATCTGGTCAGCATTTTTTCCAGTACCGAGTCTTCTTTTCCTGACTGTACGATATGGTAGATCGTAACATCCGTGTTCATATCTTTCAGATACTTCACTGTCGTATCAGAGATCGTATACAGCTTCTGGGTACTTACATCCACCTGGGTATATTTTTCCGGAATCTGTCCAACGATCAGGTTGATAACGACCAGCACCGCGATCACAATAGCAGTGATTCCCATACTGTAAGAACCGTTTTTCAGGGATTTTTTATCGATGCTTCCCATTCCTTTGATGGTGCTTCCCGCCGATTTTAATTTCTTTTTGATATTGATTTTCATTCTTCCAGCCTCCTAATTCCATCTTCTCTTGGTAATGGTCTGAACCGTAAGAACCAGGAAAATAATAATCACAGACAGGAAATATACCACTCCCTGCAGGTCCAGAATACCGTTGGTAAAGTTATCAAAGTGACTGGTAATATCGAAAACAGCCAGGAATTTCTGAATGCTTCCCTCAAATAGTGTGGATTTTACCACATAGGTGATGGCAAGTGCCGCTTCTCCTGCGATACCGATAACTGCTGCGATCCACAGATTCCGGATCATATGGTATATCCACACAGCAGCCAGCAGCACCAGAAGCATATAGCACGCCAGAGACGCCATGGAACTGTCCGGGATCAGAGATCCGATACCCGTGATCATATAGCAGACAAACAGTACGATAAAGGTTACGACTGCTGCAATGACCGGATTTTCTGTAACGGAGGACCAGAAGACTCCGACTGCGATCTGGGCAAATCCAAGAAGGGCAAACCCGAGCACTGCCGTATATGCCATCGCATAAGATACGGTACCATATTTTCCCATGATCATCGGGTACAGACAGATGATCAGTACCGGGATCGCATAAACCGTAGCTACTGCCAGAAACTTTCCAAGAACAATCTCACTGACTGATACCGGAGCTGTCAAAAGCAGCTGATCAGTCTTCTGTTTCCGTTCTTCTGCAATCGTTTTCATCGTCAGAACCGGCACCAGAATCAGAAAAATAAAGGTAACAGCACTTAATGTGGTTCCAAATAACGGGTAGGCATTCTGCAGGTTATAGGCAGTAAAATAGATGCCTTCCAGAAGCAGAATGAAAAATATAAATACATATCCGATCATAGAGGTCAGATAACTTTTTACTTCTTTCTTATAAATTGCTTTCATCATGAGCCTCCTGTTCTGTTTCATTCTCTTTTTCCGTATCTGTACCGGTCTCATCTTCCGGTGCAGACTCCGGCTTGGTGTCTTGTTCATCCGGAACAGGGGCTGTTTCGTTCTGTGTCAGTTCAAGGAAGATGTCTTCGAGGGATACTTTCGTAAACTGCATATTTAGGATCGGCATCTTGGCTTCTGCCATCATATAAAACAGTTTTTCACGGATATCCGTCTTTTCTTCTGTTGTGATCACCATACTTACTGTTTTTTCGTTTTCTCCCGGTTTCCACTCTAATTTTTGTTATTCTTCTACGTTCGCGTCAACATTTTTTCAACATCCTGTTTTTCTCCTTTTACGGTAAGCTCCAGGGTGTTGCTTCCCAGTGAATGGTTCATCAGGTTTTCTGTGGTATCGCTCGCAACCAGTTTACCGTGGTTGATGATCATGATGTAATCACATACAGCACTTACTTCTGACAGAATATGAGAACTTAGTATAATGGTATGTTCTTCGCTGAGTTTCCTGATCAGTTCACGGATCTCAATGATCTGTTTTGGATCAAGTCCTACGGTTGGTTCATCAAGGATGATGATTTCAGGATAGCCGAGGATCGCCTGGGCAAGTCCTACCCGCTGTTTGTATCCTTTTGACAGGTTTTTGATCAGACGGTTTGCCATCGCGGTGATGCCTGTCAGTTCCATGACCTGTTCGATCTGGGTTTCTCTTTCGTTTTTCGGAACTTTTTTGAGTTCTGCAGCGAACTTCAGGTATTCAGCTACTGTCATATCGAAGTACAGCGGTTGGCTGCTCCGGCAGGTATCCGATGCATTTTTTCGCAGCTTCCGGCTCCTCAAGGATGTTGTGTCCGTCAATCAGGACTTCGCCGGATGTGGACGCGATATAGCCGGTCATAATGTTCATGGTTGTTGATTTTCCGGCACCGTTTGGGCCTAAGAAACCGTAGATCTGACCTTTGTCCACGTGAAATGACAGGTGATCGACAGCGGTGTGATCACCGTATTTCTTTACTAAATTCTTCACTTCTATCACAGTTTGTTACCTCCTTTATTGGTATTATTTTATATAAAAAGTGTGATGAAGTTTCGAAATGTTTGTGTTTTCTTTGTGAAATGTGTGTGACTTTGAATAGTCGGACGCTCAGATCCCTCGTATCTTCCCCATATGGCCGGGTCTGCGCTCGGTTTGAGCCTGTAGTCTCAAACTCGTGCTCGACAAGCGGCTCATCTGTGGAAGATACGAGGGATTTGAGCTGGGTATTCAAAGCTGGAGAGGAGGTGTATGGGGAACGTTATTGGCTGATATTTATGGGAGCTGTTGGGGACGGAGATTTTTGGCTTTTTAACTGGAGAATAGCTCAGGAAATGTGCGAGTTAAAATGTGTGGTACGGTGTAGACGGAATGTTATGGGGTGACATTTATGGCCTACATTCAGAGTTGATATTTTAAAATCATTTTCGAAAGAATATCTTATATGATTTGTATGAATTTTAGATGCGCGTAGTAGAAGAGTATTCATGGAAGTGATTTTTCTCTGGTCTGTTTTCAGATTTGCATACCTGACGCTTTACATCTGTTCTCTATCTTTATTGTTTCATAGTTATTTTCAGATCCGATCACGGGGTTATGCCTTATTTCAGTTTTCAATTTTATGGTATATAACGTTTTGTTTTCTTCCACCAATTTCTAATGATCTTATTTTTTACTTTTCTCGTATTTTCCCTATATTGGTGTTTTTACTATGTGATCCGATATTGTTTGTTGACTTGTGCAAAGAAACCCCGTTTTGAGCCGTTTTTCGGCTTCTCACGGGGTTTTCTTGAGTTCTTTTATTATTTAATCGGTTCTTTTGATGGAAGGCCGGCTTTTCTTGGGAATTTTTTTCCGGTTGGTTGGATTTTTCGGATGACTACGAAGGATCTTTCCATGTCGGTGTCTGCCAGCTGGAATTTTTCGGTTTTTCCAGGCTGCCGCCAAGGATTTTGATGGCGGTTTTGGCTTCGGTCAGTTCCTCCTGGATTCTGCCGGACTTGTACGGTATGAAGTGACCACCTGTTTTTACATAGGGCAGGCAGTATTCGGATAGCGTACTCAGGTTGGCTACAGCACGTGAGACACACAGATCGAACTGTTCTCTGTAGTCTGCATGACGTGCGTAGTCTTCGGCTCTTCCGTGGATAGCGCGGATTCCGGTGAGACCAAGGGTTTCAATGACGGTGTTCAGGAATTTAACACGCTTGTTCAGGGAGTCGAGAAGGACAATCTCCTGCTCCGGAAAAGCGATTTTTAACGGTATGCCGGGAAATCCGGCGCCTGTTCCAAGATCCAGGATTTTCATCGGTTTACTGTAATCACACACTTTGACAGACGCTACGCTGTCCAGGAAGTGTTTGGTGATGACTTCTTCGTATTCGGTAATGGCCGTCAGGTTCATCACTTTGTTCCATTCCACCAGAAGTTCATAGTAGGTCAGAAACTGTTCGATCTGTTTTTCATTTAATGTGATCTCCAGCTCGGCAAGTCCTTTTTCAAACCATGTGGTATCGTATTGAGCCATGCTTGTTCCTTTCTTTTCTTATCGTAACTGTCCAGTACATTCACAGTTACTACCTGCTGAATAGTTACTTCTTATCTTACATTTTTTTCATACTTCTTTCATCTGCGTTAGAGCGTGTTTGAAAAAGGCTTTTCGTGAGCTGCGAGTCCCAGTTTGTGGGAGATTTTATCCGAATGAGGGCGGCGTAGCGGGCTACGGCAACCGAATGAGGGTAAAATATACCGCAAAGTGGAGCTTGCAGATTGCGGAAATGATTTTTCAGACACGCTCTAAGGCAGGCGGCAGCAGAAACTTCTGCTGCCACACATATATCTCAATTTACGCGCGATGACTTTCCAGATATACCAGCAGCACCGATACATCCGCCGGAGATACCCCTGCGATACGGGAGGCCTGGCCGATGCTTACCGGGCGGTACAGTTTTAATTTCTGTACGGCTTCGATACGCAGACTCTTGACCTGATCATAATCCATATCTTCCGGGATCTTTTTGCTTTCCAGTTTCTTGAACTGTTCCACCTGTTTTAACTGGCGGGTGATGTAGCCATCGTACTTGATGTTGATGTTGACCTGTTCCCGGATATCATAGCGAAGTTCCGGGCGGTTTTTATCGATCGGCGCCAGTGCTTCGTAGTTCAGTTCCGGGCGGCGGATCAGCTCGCCCAGTGTGGAACCGGAGGTCAACGGGGTACTTCCATACTGTTCGAGAAGTTCCTGTACCGGTTTGGATGCTCCCACATTGACATGTTCCACACGCTCGATCTCTTCTTTGATCAGCCGTTCTTTCTCAAGAATATCCTGATACTGTTCCTCGCTGATCAGTCCGACGCGGTAGCCTTTTTCGCGGAGCCGCAGATCCGCGTTATCCTGACGGAGCAGCAGACGATACTCGGCACGGCTTGTCATCATACGGTATGGCTCATGGTTTTCTTTCGTTACCAGATCGTCGATCAGAACGCCGATATACGCCTCGGAACGGTCGAGTACCAGCAGTTCCTCACCCTTGACTTTCAGTGCCGCGTTGATACCCGCGATCAGCCCCTGTGCGGCTGCCTCCTCGTATCCTGAGCTTCCGTTAAACTGACCGCCGCTGAACAGGTTTTTGATATTTTTAAATTCCAGTGTCGGCATCAGCTGTCTCGGGTTGATGCAGTCATACTCGATCGCGTAAGCATTTCTCACGATTTTCGCATGTTCAAGTCCCGGTACGGAGCGGTACATGTCATACTGGACATCCTCCGGCAGAGAACTTGACATACCGCCAACATACATTTCATTTGTGTTCAGCCCTTCCGGTTCGATAAATACCTGATGTCTGGATTTATCTGCAAATCTGACCACTTTATCTTCGATGGACGGACAATATCGTGGACCGGTTCCTTCGATCATACCGGAATATAGCGGAGAGCGATCCAGATTTTCCCGGATGATCTCATGAGTTTTCTCATTGGTATAGGTCAGCCAACAGGATACCTGATCGATCTGAACGCTTTCCGGATCAGTGGAGAAAGAAAACGGAACAACTCTCTCATCCCCTTTCTGCTCTTCCATCTTCGAAAAATCGATCGACCGTTTATCGATACGTGCCGGTGTTCCGGTCTTGAAACGGAACATCTCCACACCGTTCGCTTTCAGAGAGTCCGTCAGGTAATTGGCCGCCTGCAGTCCGTTCGGACCGGTATAATTACTTACATCTCCATAGATGCATCTCGCCTTCAGATACGTTCCGGTACACAGAACAACTGCCTTTGCATAATACGTTGCGCCGGAATATGTTTTTACTCCCTTGATCGTACCATCTTCTACAATCAGTTCCGTCACTTCCGCCTGTTTGATCGTCAGATGTGGTGTATTCTCCAGTACCTGACGCATGGTATTGCTGTAATTTTTCTTGTCTGCCTGGGCACGCAGGGAATGTACCGCCGGTCCTTTGGATTTGTTTAACATCTTGGACTGGATAAAGGTCTTATCGATGACCTTTCCCATCTCTCCGCCCAGCGCATCGATCTCTTTTACCAGATGCCCCTTGGAGCTTCCTCCGATATTCGGGTTACACGGCATCATCGCGATGCTGTCCACACTGACGGTAAATACCATAGTTTCAAGCCCCAGTCTGGCTGCTGCCAGTGATGCCTCGCAGCCCGCATGTCCGGCTCCGATTACTGCAACATCTATATATTCCACCAGTTTGTTCATTTCTTTCTCCTTCTGCCACTCTTACTTGCCGGTACAGAACTTGCTGAAGATCTCATTGACCAGATCCTCACCCACTGACTCTCCCACAATCCTTCCCAACGCTTCATATGCGTTCATCAGATCGATGGAAAAGAAATCTTCCGGCATCTCCATGGCAATGCTTTTTTCCACCATTGTAAGGCTCTGATACGCTTCCTCAAGCGCCGTCTTATGGCGGACATTCGTAATATATACTTCATCGTTAAAGGACAATTCTCCTGCAAAAAACATCGATTTGATCTGTTCTTCGAGAAGTTCTACACCCTGCTCCTGTCTTGCGGAGATCGCAAGCACCGGCATATCCGTGCGCGCTTCCAGCATCTCTTTTGTCACCACCGGAGTCAGGTCGCTCTTGTTTAACAGAATGATCGCTTTTTTATCCCGGAGAATCTCCAGAATTTCCTCATCATTTTCATCTAACGGAATGGAGGAATCCACCACATATAATACCAGATCCGCGTCTTTTGCGTAAGCCCTGGCTCTCTCCACACCGATCTTTTCCACAACATCTTCCGTTGCCCGGATTCCCGCCGTATCCATCATCCGAAGGGAGATTCCCTGTAAAACGATTGTCTCCTCAAGGACATCTCTCGTCGTTCCGGCGATATCCGTGACGATCGCCTTTTCCTCTCCGACCAGATAATTTAACAGAGAAGATTTTCCCGCGTTCGGTTTTCCCACGATCACGGTCCGGATACCTTCCCGTATCATCTTTCCTTCGTCAAAAGAGTCCGCCAGACGACGGATCTTCTTCTTTTCCTCTTCTACCGTCTGCGCGAGTTTTTCGCTGTACCCGTCCAGACTGATATGTTCTGGATCATCCAGCGCCGATTCAATATACGCGATATGATACAGGATACTGCTTCGGATCTCTTTGATGGACGTTAAGACAGAGCCTTTCAGCTGGCTTAACGAGCTTTTCAGTGCGTATTCATTCTTCGCCTGGATCACATCGATGACCGCCTCTGCCTGAGACAGATCGATCCTTCCGTTTAAGAAGGCACGCTTGGTAAATTCTCCCGGTTCCGCCGGTCTTGCACCCGCATGGATCACGGCTTCGAGTACCTTTTTCATGGCAAGAACGCCGCCGTGGCAGTCGATCTCCACGGTGTCTTCTCCGGTATAACTTCTCGGTCCTTTCATGATCATCACCAGGACTTCATCGATCATTGTATCGTTGTCATAGATAAATCCATAATGAATCGTATGGCTTTCGGCTTCTTTTATCTGCTTTTTTCCGCCCTTTGAGCGGTATACTTTGCTGATGATCTCCATGCTATCGTCACCGCTGATACGGATAATACCGATTCCTGAAGCACTCATCGCTGTGGCAATTGCCGCAATCGTATCTCCTGTCATCTCTGTCCTACTCCTTTCAGAGCATTATATTCTTCTTAAAGTAGGAAAAGATGCTACTCACACCCTGTGAAATAACATCTTTTCCATTCAACAACTTATTTACCTTTATAAACAACTACTACATGACGGTAAGGTTCATTGCCCTCACTGTATGTTTCCACGTACTTGTTTCCCTGCAGTGCAGAATGGATGATTCTTCTCTCATAAGGATTCATTGGTTCTAACACTACCGGCTTTCTTGTTTTACGCACTTTGAAAGCAATGTTCTTTGCCAGGTTTTCCAGCGTGTCTTTTCTGCGGCTTCTGTAGTTTTCTGTGTCTACTTTCACCCTGACATAGTCCTGCTGCTCTTTGTTAACAACCAGGCTGGTCAGATACTGCAGAGAATCCAGTGTCTGTCCTCTCTTACCGATCAGAATACCCATATCCTCTCCGGCAAAATCAATTTCCAGGCAGTCGGCGGTCTTATCATAGTTCATGGTAATCTCCACCGGAAGTTCCATTGCACCAAATACGCCGGTCAGAAATTTTTCTGCATCCTGTTTCATCTGCTGTACCTGTTCTTCGGTACGGACAACCGGTTTTCTCGGTTCCGGCTTCGGCTGCGCTTCTTTTGCCACCGGTTTTTCTTCCTTGTTCTCTGTCTGTGTTTTTGTGACAGTCCTTTTTTTCGGCTCTTTTACCGGTTTCGTTTTCTTTTTTGATTTCTTTTTTGGGTTCTTTCTTTTCTTCCTTAACAGGGGCTTTCTTTTCCTTTTTCTCTTCTTTTGCCAGTTCTTTTAAGATGTCGAACTCTTCTTCCTTCACCTTTTTTACGGACTTTTGATCACGGCAGGTTTGCTGCCGATAAATCCCAAGAAACCCGGAAGTACCCTCCTGGACAACCTGAATCTCTAAGTTATCACTGGAAGTTTCAAACTCCAGACAAGCCTTTGTGATGGCTTCATCAACGGTTTTCGCAGTAATCTCTTTGAATTCCATAGCCCTTTCTCCCCCTATTTCTTCTTTGTGTTCTTTTCGTCAAACTGTTTTACCATGTTTGCCTTGGCAGCAAGGCTACCAGGTTTTACATTGGCGTTATTATAATATTCCGTTGCTTTCTTTCTCTGTGCTTCTTTTTCCTCCTGGCTCAATCCTGATGATTTTGCAGATGTCTGAATATTTCTTGCATTCATTCTCGCCTGCTGGTTGATCTGCTGCGCAGACACACCACGTTTTTTCCATCTGTTTCTTCTTTTTTCCTGATTATGACGAACCAGCTCTTCCATATCTATCTGCTCCATCTTCCGGTTGATCACCAGCTGCTGGATGCTTCGGATCACAGCACCGACTACCCAGTAAATACCGATACCTACCGGGAAAGTGAAACAGAATACGGCAGACATGATCGGCATGAACGTATTCATGCTCTTCATGGAAGCTTCCATTGCACTTGGTTCACTGTTCGCTGCCTGCTGTGGCTGTGGCATCAGTTTGTAGTTCATCCACTGGGTCAGCCAGGCAAGAATCGGAATCATAACAGCAGAAAATACCAGAAGGTATCCTGCACCTCCGCCCTGGGCCATACCGCTTTTGATAATAGCCAGCGGGGTATCTGAGATATTCAGATTCAGGAATGTATTCATATGGCTGGTCTGCTGCGCTACTTTATCAAACAGATCTGTAAAGCCGCTGAAATCGCTGATGCTTGCAAACTTTTCCATCTGTGACGGAGACAGTTTGTACAGAAAATCAATGGTTGTTTCTTTTGTGAATTCTGTATTAGCTGTAATTCCTGTCATGGTAATCTTATTGTTTGTCAGGAAATTACTGATAATAGTTCCAAATCCATCTACAGACATGATTTTTGCTGTCAGTCCGGTAAATACATTTCTTACTCCGGAGATATATCCAGGAATGTGATAGATTACCTGGTACAAAGCCAGCAGAACTGGCATCTGAACCAACAGCTGTACGCAGCTTCCTGTTGGAGATACACCATATTTCTGATATACAGCACTGATCTCCTCATTCTGCTTCATCATAGAATCCTGGTCTTTTTTACCACTGTATTTCTTCTGGATCTTCTGGATCTCAGGCTGCATAACAGCATTTAACTTGGAAAATTTCTGCTGTTTGATCTGCAACGGAGTCATCAGAAGATATACAACCAGTGTAAATAAAATAATGGACAAACCGATGTTTGTGATCCCGATCAGTTCAAGACCGCTGTATATCACATTGATCATCCATCCCAGAATTTCACTTACCCATCCGATAATAGGCATCGAAACCTTCGTCATTACGATATTCAATTATGTTTCCTCCTTAAATGTAATTCCCATTACATCAATCTACGGAACCGAATCCACTCCGCCTTTGGAGAACGGATTACACCGTAAGATCCTCCATAGCGCTAAAAGAGAGCCCTTAAACGCTCCGTATTTTTCAATTGCCTCCAGTCCGTACTGCGAACAGGACGGAAAATAAGGACACTTGGTACTCTTTAAAGGGGAAATATATTTCTGGTAGAATCTGATTCCTTTAATCAATATTGCTTTCATGTTCTTCCTTTTCTACAAGGTGATGTAACCTGCCAAGGTGTAGGAATGCACTCTCAATCTCACGAAACGTTCTCTCTTTTGCACTCACGCGGGCTACCACAACAATATCAAACCCTCTACGAAATACATCCTCATGCAGCCGGTAACTTTCTCTTACCAGTCTGCAGAGCCGGTGGCGCACTACACTGTTGCCCACTTTTTTACTGACGGAGATTCCGATTCTGTTTTTCCCCAGCTGATTCTCTCTTGCATACATGACTAAATATTTATTTACATAAGATGTTCCTGTTTTATATACCAGCTGAAAATCTCTGTTCTTTTTTAAGCTCTCTGCATCTTTATATTTCATAGAAATTCCTTACCTTTAAAGAAAATTTTTTTAAATCTTTTAGATAGAAGAAAAGACCACAATGTATGCGGTCTTATGTCTTATGCTGATAAGCTTTTTCTTCCTTTTAATCTTCTGGCAGCCAGTACTTTTCTGCCACCTTTTGTACTCATTCTTGCTCTGAATCCGTGAACTTTTGCTCTGGATCTCTTTTTCGGCTGAAATGTCATTTTCATATCTAAGGCACCTCCTTTAATATCCATTATTCGGTTATGATCGTCTTTTCATGTATGTCAGAAAACATCGTTTCAATTATATTCATAAATAAATGCTACGTCAAGTAAAATCGCCGTTTTTTCCTGATTTTTTTCAATTTATCGCTAAAATAAGTATCTCCTGCTCCTGCTGTTCCCACAGATAATACTGCCATGGATAGAACACTGCTGATTCCCATATTCGGTTACACACATCTTTACACCGACTGTACACATGGTTTACGTAAGTTATCCACCCGATGTGGATAACTTGTGGATAACTACTGTATTTGATGTGTATACATTTTGGACAATTCCCATAATTCCCTGTTTTTCTGTCTTTTTCTATGTGCATAACTTCCGCTGCCTTTTTATTTATCCACGGGATAAGTATTTGTCCTCTGTTTTTTTATCGACTTATCCACATTTAGTCGTTGCTAAAATCCACATTTTATTATAAGATATGGTAGAGAAAGTAGCTCGTTCTATCAGCTGCCTTGCACTTATGGAGGAAATCATGAACATTATTTACGAAAAATGGGACGAAATATTGGAAACAGTAAAGACAGAACACGAATTATCAGATGTCTCTTTTAAAACCTGGTTAAAACCGCTGACGATTCACAGTATCGATGACCAGGTGGTTACCATACTGGTTCCTTCTCAGCAGGTTGGACTTAACTATATCAGCAAAAAGTACGCCCTCCCACTGAAAGTTGCTATTTCAGAACTAACCGGGTCCGACTACGACATTAAGTTCGTCCTGCCGGAAGATATACAAAATGTAGAAAAAGACGTCCCTGTTTCTACTAATTATAATACCAGCATGGAAATGGCAAACCTGAATCCAAAATACACCTTCGATACCTTTGTCGTCGGAAGCAACAACAAATTTGCCCATGCTGCATCCCTGGCCGTGGCAGAATCTCCGGGAGAAATCTACAATCCTCTCTTTTTATATGGAGGTGTTGGTCTTGGAAAGACTCATCTGATGCATTCCGTTGCACACTTTATATTAGAAAGAAATCCTTCCACCAAGATTCTGTATACCACCAGTGAGGAATTCACAAATGAACTGATCGAAGCAATCCGAAACGGTAACAATACCGCAATGACAAAATTCCGTGAAAAGTACCGAAACATCGATGTTTTACTGATCGATGATATCCAGTTCATCATCGGAAAAGAATCTACACAGGAAGAATTTTTCCATACCTTTAATGCTCTGCACAGTGCTAAAAAACAGATCATTATCTCCAGTGATAAACCACCAAAAGATATGGAAATTCTCGAAGATCGTATCCGTTCTCGTTTTGAATGGGGACTGTTGGCTGATATTTCTTCTCCTGACTACGAGACCCGTGTTGCGATTCTCCGGAAAAAAGAAGAAATGGACGGTTACAACCTGGATGATTCCATTATTGAATATATTGCCAAGAACATTAAGTCCAATATTCGTGAACTGGAAGGATCTTTAAATAAAATTATCGCTTACGCAAACCTGGAAAAACGGGAAGTTACGATGGAGCTGGCCGAAACCGTACTGAAAGATATCATCTCTCCAAATGATAAGAAGATCATCACTCCGGAATATATCATCAATACTGTGGCCGAACATTATGACATCACACCGGAGGATATCATTGGTACGAAACGAAACAGTAAAGTCGTCTATCCTCGGCAGATTGCCATGTATCTTTGTCGTGAGCTGGCCAATATTCCGCTGAAATCCATCGGTCAGTGTATGGGGAATCGTGATCACACAACCATCATGCACGGTTGCGACAAAATCGAACAGGAATTACAGACTTCACAGACAACTCAAAAAGCAATCGAAATTCTGAAGAAAAAGCTTCAGCCGGGAAATTAATTAAATGCCCTTCCTAGAAAGTATGAGTTATCCACATTCTGTTTGTGAATTCCCTGTGTATGTTGTGTGGACAAAGTAATCGGGCTTCGGGCATCCACAAATCATACACAAGCATCTTCTACAGGATGCACACAGTTATCCAATGGAAAATTCCTTATATTTTCGGGGCTGATACTACTTTTACACATTTTCACAGCCCCTACTACGAATACTACGAATTTCTTATTATTTTTTTTACATGAGCCATCAGGTTCAAGGAAGGAAGTTATTCACATTATGAAATTAATCTGTGCCAAAAACGAATTATTAAAGAGCGTCAACATTTCACTGAAGGCTGTTTCTTCTAAAACAACCATGCCCATTCTAGAATGTATTCTGATAGATGCTTCTGCAACGGAAATCACTTTTACCTCTAATGATATGGAACTGGGTATTGAAACAAAAGTGAAAGGTATCATTGAAGAAAAAGGTATTGTTGCTCTTGATGCAAAACTTTTTTCTGATATTATCCGTAAACTTCCGGACAGTGATGTCTGCATTCAAACAGATACTAACTTGAATACAACAATTACCTGTGAAAAAGCAAAATTCACAATTCCAGGAAAATCCGGAGATGATTTCGCTTATCTGCCAGTTATTGAACGTAGCGAAGGTATCGAAATCTCGCAATTTACGTTAAAAGAGGTGATTCGTCAGACAATATTTTCAATTGCAGCAAATGAAAATAACAAACTAATGACCGGCGAACTCTTTGAAATGAAAGAAAATATCTTGAAAGTAGTTTCACTGGACGGTCACCGGATCGCTATTCGGAAAATTGAATTGAAAAATAATTACCCTTCAAGAAAGGTTGTCGTTCCTGGAAAGACATTAAATGAAATCAGCAAGATCCTTTCGGGTGAAGTAGAAGATCAGGTAAAGATTTTCTTTACAGACAATCATATTGTTTTTGAATTTGATGATACAGTAGTTGTTTCCAGACTAATCGAAGGAGAATATTTCCGGATCGATCAGATGCTTTCCAGCGATTATGAGACAAAAGTGAAGATTAATAAACGGGAATTCCTCGATTGTATCGACCGTGCCACACTTTTTGTAAAAGAAGGTGACAAAAAACCGATCATTATTACGATCGATGATACCGGTATGCAGCTGAACATCAATTCCCAGATGGGTTCCATGAATGAAGAAATCGATATCGATAAAGAAGGAAAAGATATTATGATCGGATTTAATCCAAAGTTTCTAATCGACGCGCTGAAAGTGATCGATGATGAAGAAATTTCTATTTATCTGGTCAATCCCAAGGCTCCTTGTTTCATCAAAAACGAAGAAGAATCCTATATTTATCTGATTCTTCCGGTGAATTTTAATACCGCACGGTAAGAAAGTGAGAAAAAATGGAAATAATTAAACTGAGAGACGAATATATCAAACTCGGGCAGGCGTTGAAAGCTGCGAACCTGGTGGAAGACGGCGTGGAAGCCAAACTGGTGATCCAGGATGGTTTAGTAAAGGTAAACAACGAGGTTGACATAAGACGAGGGCGAAAATTATACGACGGAGATGTGGTTTCTTTTGACGGACAGGAACTGCGGATTGAAAAATAAAAAGTATGTACATTGAATCGTTGGAATTGAAAAATTTTCGAAACTATGAGGAACTGTCTATTGTTCTGGACCCGGGGACGAATATCCTTTATGGAGATAATGCTCAGGGGAAGACAAATGTGCTCGAGGCTGTTTATCTTTGCGGAACCACAAAATCTCACAGGGGAAGTAAGGATAAAGAGATGATCCGGTTTGAACAGGACGAGTCACATATCAGGATGATGGTAAAGAAGGATGGTGTATCGCATAAGATCGATATGCATCTGAAAAAAAATAAAGCCAAAGGCATCGCCATCGACGGGATTCCGATCAGGAAAGCAGCAGAACTTTTCGGCATCGTGAATCTTGTGGCATTCTCTCCGGAAGACCTGAATATCATCAAAAACGGGCCTTCCGAGAGGAGAAGATTTATGGATTTGGAACTTTGTCAGTTAAATAAAGTTTACTTACAGGAGCTGACGAGTTATAATAAGGTGTTAAATCAGCGAAATAAGCTGTTAAAAGACATCGGTTTTCAGCCCGGATTGACGGAGACGTTGGATGTGTGGGATATGCAGCTGGTTTCTTACGGGAAGAAGATCATTTCTCTGAGAAGGCAGTTTATGGAAGAACTGGGAGAGATTATCCGGCAGATCCACAGCAACCTGACCGGGAAGAAAGAAGAGATCCGGCTGTTGTATGAACCGGATGTGGAAGAGAAAGTATTTGAAGAAAAACTGCAGAGTGCGAGAGAAAAAGATCTTCGTTTCCGTGTGACGTCCGTAGGTCCTCACAGAGACGATTTTTGTGTACAGACCAACGGAATCGATATTCGAAAGTATGGTTCTCAGGGGCAACAGCGTACGGCAGCTCTTTCTTTAAAAATGTCAGAAATCTATCTGGTGGAAAAGGTGACGAAGGATCATCCGGTCCTTCTTTTGGACGATGTGTTGTCGGAGCTTGACAGCAGCAGGCAGAATTATCTGCTGCAGAGCATTCACAATATCCAGACGGTGATCACATGTACCGGTCTGGATGAACTGATCGAGAATAATTTTTCGATTGACAGAGTATTTCGGGTGACCGAAGGAAAAATTGATTTTTAAATAAAAATTTAGGAGGATAAGGATGAGTACAGAATACGGAGCAGATCAAATCCAGATATTGGAAGGTTTGGAAGCGGTCAGAAAAAGACCCGGTATGTACATCGGAAGTACATCGATCCGCGGACTTCATCATCTGGTCTATGAGATTGTAGATAATGCAGTTGATGAGGCACTGGCTGGATTTTGTGATGTAATCGATGTCAAAATTCAGGAAGATAATTCCATTACCGTCATAGATAACGGAAGGGGTATCCCTGTGGGAATCAATCACAAAGCGGGGATTCCGGCCGTGGAAGTTGTATTCACCATCCTTCATGCAGGAGGAAAATTTGGCGGTGGAGGATACAAGGTATCCGGAGGACTTCATGGGGTAGGTGCATCCGTAGTCAATGCACTTTCCGAGTGGCTGGAAGTTACGATCTACCATGAGGGCAAGGTATACCGTCAGAGATATGAACGGGGAAAAACCATATACAAATTAAAAGTCGTCGGAGAGTGTGAGCAGGAAAAAACAGGAACTATGGTATCGTTTCTGCCGGATAAAGAGATTTTTGAAGAAACGGTGTTTGATTTTGATACCCTGAAACAGAGATTCCGTGAGATGGCATTTTTGACCAAAGGATTAAAAATCCGTCTTACTGATGAGCGTGGAGAAAAGGAACTGGTCAAAGAGTTTCATTACGAGGGCGGAATCAAAGAATTCGTTACGTACTTAAATCGTAGTAAGGAAGCGTTATATCCGGAAATTATCTACTGTGAGGGAAACAAAGACGGCGTGGCGGTGGAAGTGGCGATGCAGCATAACGATTCCTACAATGAAACCACCTATGGATTTGTTAATAACATCACCACACCGGAAGGCGGAACTCATGTAGTTGGATTTCGTAATGCACTGACAAAGACTTTTAATGAGTATGCCAGGAAAAACAAACTGTTAAAAGAAAACGAAAAACTGGCAGGGGAAGATATCCGTGAGGGTCTGACTGCCATCATCAGTGTAAAAATTGAAGAACCGCAGTTTGAAGGACAGACGAAACAGAAGCTGGGTAACAGTGAGGCGAGAGGTGCCGTGGATGCTGTGGTAAGCAGAACACTGGAGATTTTTCTGGAGCAGAATCCGTCTGTGGCAAAAACCATCGTGGACAAATCTGTACTGGCACAACGTGCCAGAGATGCGGCGAGAAAAGCCCGTGATCTGACCAGACGAAAATCTGCACTGGAAGGATTGTCTCTTCCGGGAAAACTGGCAGACTGTACGGATAAAGATCCCAAAAACTGTGAGATCTACATCGTAGAGGGAGATTCCGCCGGTCGGGTTCTGCCAAGACAGCGAGAAGCCGTGCAACCCAGGCGATCCTGCCGCTTCGTGGAAAGATCCTGAATGTGGAGAAAGCCCGTCTGGATCGAATCTACGGCAATGCGGAGATCAAAGCCATGATCACTGCATTTGGTACCGGTATCCATGAAGATTTTGATATTTCTAAACTGCGGTATCACAAGATCATCATCATTG
>ENA-OPYX01000521-OPYX01000521.1-human-gut-metagenome-genome-assembly--contig:-NODE-521-length-22479-cov-6.987473_pt1 | contig 22479 bp, 29 predicted proteins | sample MGYA00242639_ERZ504486 | MGnify/ENA primary metagenome ERZ504486 (study PRJEB26092, sample SAMD00036296) | human gut metagenome | host: Homo sapiens | study: EMG produced TPA metagenomics assembly of... | reverse complement strand
AACTTCTTTTCTGGATTCCTGATAAGCTTTCAGAGCGTAAATCGTGTTTGCATCTGCTGTCCATGTAAGTTTCAGGGCTTTGCCGTTTTTGCCTTTAAAGCCTCTGGCTCTTAAAATTTCCTGTAAGAGGAGCACAGATGTGTTTTTATCTCCTGCTTTTACTGTTTCTGGGTTAAACATATATTTCTCTCCTGTTTGTGCGGTATTAGGCAATGCATTTTCAGATTTTGCGGGTACAGATACATCAGATGCAATACTGTAATCCGGTGTGCAGAACTTAGTTCCGGGCATCTGGCTGTTAAGATAACTCTTTGCACAGACACCGCCACCATTTGCAATAATTCCAGATGCACCAGAAGTATTTCCTTCGATGGTATAAAACCTGTCTCCGATTACGGCCGTTACGATGCCGGTATGGGCGAAAGTTCCGTTACGATAAAAGATTACAATATCGCCAATCTTCGGATTAGCATTCCTTGTAAACAGATTACCAAGTGTTGGGCAGTAAACATAGGGCCAGTGCTTCAACAGTTTTTTTGCTTTTTCCTGTCCGAATGCTTCCATAAAACACCAGCTCACGAATGCTGCGCACCAAGGCTGTCCTTGATATGATGGCTTAATGTCTCGCCAGTACTTCGTATAGTTGTTCGAACCGGCGTTTGCAGTCTTACTGTCGAGCTGACTATTGCTCTTCTTTTCAAGGTATCCAATCTCATTTTTTGCAATGAGAATCACTTTTTCAATAGCTTTATTCATTGCAGAAACCTCCTCTTTGTAATCCTTATAGAATACATCCATGTCAACGTTACCACTAATGCCGGATACTTTTCCTCTGCTGGAATACTGCCAGCCTGCACCAACAGATGGACGCAATCTTTCCTGTACAGAGCCATTATCACTAGCCGGATAACGAGCAATCCAGCAATCATACTTTTTCAGGGTATCTGACAGAATGTTATTGTACCAATCAAGATTGCAGTAGATACCGACCTTATAACCGGCTTTTTTGATTCTGGTCAGAAATGCTACTGCAATGTTCTCAATCGCCTGTTTTCCAAGGTTTCTCTGCTGACTCCATTCAAGGTCGTAGAAGATTGGAAAGTCCATTCCGCGTCCACCAAGAACAGAAATTACGCTCTCAGCTTCATCAATTGCCTGTGCCGGTGTCAGAGCGTAACTGTATTTATATCCGCCGACAAGGATTCCATTTGACTTGCATCCTTTGTAGTTATGCTCAAAAGAGGAATCAGTTCCAGATTTTTGATGGATTCTCAATATTGCAAACTTAATTTCAGAATTCGATACTTTCGCCCAGTCTGGCTTACTCTGATAAGATGATACGTCAATTCCTTTAATTTCCATATTTTCTCCCTTGCACGTATTTTATTTCACTATTCCTGGTTTTGATTCTGTTACTGTCCCGTCCTCATTCAGTACATAGCCATCCTTTTGAAGTCTTTCAATTACCTTCTTATTCCACAGCTCAGGAACATCCATCCATTTCTTTAATCCGTTGATAACTCTTTCTTCAAAAAATTTAACCATTATTCTCACCCCCAATTGTTGCAACTAAAGTAGCCAGTTCATCAAGTGCCGAATCATGCGTTGATACAAGTTCGGCCAGACCGTCAATACCATCGCCATTAATCAGAATTTTACGATTAGATTCCGCATTAAGCATCTGCATCACAACATCTAACTTCTCAGACATCTCATTTAGCCTGTTCGAAACTCGATTAATGGCTTTGTAGATATTTGCAATTTCCTTTTTATCCATATACACCTCCTGTTCTTAGCCATTCAGCTATAAATAATTCATTAATTTGCTTTCCTGATTGTCTGATACTGCTTACGAATATTCAATTTCTCTTGATTTGATGGGATTTGCTGGGATTTTAGATACATAAACAGGGGGCAATGCCACGAATGTCGGCGGTGCTACTGGTGTTCGTATTCCCACTTCTGTACACATTACAGAAGTAATAGGGACCCTTGTTGTAAGGCGACCGTTCCCACCACCAGCCAGATACAAAACCACTATTATAAATTGGCTTCTTATATCTATTAGCGGTCGCGTTCTTAAAGTACTGATACTGTTCTCCCTCGCCTGCAAAAGAATACTTTGTAACGCCAAAAACCTCAATTTCAGAAGGTAAAAACGCATAGTCCTTAGAAGTCTTAATCTCACTACTCTGGCTACCTGCTGATGTCAATTTCTTAACTTGTTTCATCATGTTTTGGATATAGGCAGGCAAGCATCCTTTGTACACATTATTGCACCATGTACGTCTTTCACAGCCTTCCCAGCCACCACTATTTGTGTTTGAACTGTCTATATAACCATATTCATGCGATGTATCATAGGAGCTGTCGTATTCTGTCGTAGTGTCTAAATACAGCATACGTTCTGTCTGAATTGTAATCGCAGCTTTGGTCTTGCCATTGATAGCAGTCACTAAATCATCATGTTCAATTCCGATAATCACATAAACGTAATCATTTGCCTTGTGTGACTCACTTACGCCAGTTGCAGGCATGGCGTTATGATGAATTACCCTCTTGTCACCAACCGCCCAATAGTCTCCAATGTTGATTTTACCTGCGTAGTGCGCTTCAATCATCTTTGCAATTTCAGCATCCGTTCCGTCGGCAAATGTGACAATCTTCAAATCCTCTTCTGGTTCGCCGAGAAGTCTGTTACCCGCATCGTAGTTATATACGCCATCGGTAGAATATGGAAACAGTGCAAAGTAATATTGCTTGCCGTTTGTCAGCCCTGTAACGGTATATCCTGTTGTTTTGTATTTATCTCTCGTTGTATTATCAACCACAAGTGTTCCGTCATCTGGATTTGCGGGATAGCCTGTTTCTTTCATTACAAGTTTTGTACCAGCCCATGTAGAGAATGTTGAACCACTGATTACCGTGTTTTCAGGGTCTTGCCATTTAATCGTGACAGATGCGTTTAAGTTCTCGATCGTTGGGTTGTTTACGGGCTTGGGAGTAACGGTTGTGCCACCACCTTTTGCGTGGAGTGTTCCGTCTTCGTCTATGAATGTTGTCTTGCCGTCAGGTTTAACCTTACCAAGAGTTTCGATTGTAGCAATCGGAACAGTTGCGTCACTTCCCTTGTCTCCTTTTGGTCCTTTGATATTTACCGTTTCGGGATTGGCAACTCCATCTGTGTTGCTCCAGCTTATGTTTCCATCAGTGTCTACACTTGGAACGAATGTAGTGCCCTTTTCTCCTTGCGGTCCAGTATCTCCTTTTGCGCCCGTATCGCCTTGCGGCCCGGTAATATTTACTGTCTGGGGGTTTTCAAGTCCTCCGTCATTACTCCAACTTATGTTTCCTTTGATGTCTACAACAGGAGTGAATGTGATTCCTCGCTCACCAGTATCTCCTTGCTCACCTTTTGGACCAACTGGACCTTGTTCACCTTGCGGCCCAGTATCGCCTTTTAGACCCTGTACTCCCTGTTCTCCTTTTTCTCCGGGGTCTCCTCTTACACCCTGCGGTCCTGGGTCGCCCTTTGGGCCTTGCGGACCAGTCGGTCCCTGCGGTCCTTGAATCTTACCAGCATTGTTCCAATTCGTGCCGTCGAAAACCCACATTTCTCCGTCTATTAAATATGCATCGTTCTTCTCTGCACTCAGGGGGAGGTCTGCCTCAGATTCTTTTGTACCAAGGACATTAAGAGATGTTCCGTCATTTCCTTGTTCACCCTTTTCTCCTCGCGGGCCTTGCGGACCAACTGGCCCCTGCGGACCAACGTCTCCTTTTTCACCTTTTGGGCCTTGCACTCCTTGAGGTCCCATAATATTCCCAACATTTTTACTATCACCATCTGAAAATGTTATTGTCAAATTTCCATCTACGTCGATACTGACCGCTGTGACAGAGACGCCCCTCAGTGATTCTTTCTGCTCAGGTGTCAGCGATTCAAATGTCACGGTGCCATCCACGCCCTTTTCTCCCGGATCACCTTTATCTCCTTTTTCACCTTTTGGACCTTGCGGGCCAACAAATTCTCCGGCGTTAACCATCTCTGAAATGTCCTCAATGGAACACAACCGCCTTACATCATTAGCCGCAAATGCAATGTATAAGGCTTTACCAGATGGAACGGACGGGTCATTGCCAAGAATCGCAACGGGCTCTCCGGGACGAATTTTCGATGTATCAAAATCGGCGTACATACCGCGCCGGAATTGTATTGTATATGTATCGGCCATATTAGACTTACCTCCTTATAAAAGGAAATTATTTTTTATGTAATCCTTTACAGAATCAAGATTTTTCTGTACATCGTCATTCATCACAAGGAAATTACCTTTATTGTTCTGGCTGATGATACTTCCCGTGCTTTCGTCTACTTCTGAATAAGTGTAAGCAATGCGACTTCCTTCTCCGGTGCTAAGATTCATAAAACTTGTTAAAATCTTCTTCATGATATTACCTCCATCTGATTGATAATGCTTAATCTGTCGTTGATAAGCTCTGATTCATAATCTGGTTCCGGGATTTCTGTTTCTTCTGATTCATAATCTGGTTCCGGGATTTCTATATCTCTTGCGTCTGTATAAGCCGTATCTCCCGGATCAGTAAACCGCATATGCTCATATTGAGCCTGTCTTGCTTTGATTTCGAACGAAAATTTAAGTCCCGGAGTTCCTTTTACAATAAAATAATTTCGCTCTTTCTCGGCTACCCAGCAGTCACCCTCTCCTTCTCTTTGCAAGAACACATAATATTTAATGCCGACATTTGCAGATTCCTGAAAGATATCATCTATGTCAATCATACAAGTCCCGTCATCCGATATTACAGATTCACCGATATCTCCAAAGAATGGGGTTGGCATTTCATAGCAGTAAAAGAGCTGTTCATCATAGTCTACCGTCGAAACTGATCTTGATTTTGTCCCGCTTACTTTCAACTTCCCTCTGATAGAAGCATCTGCAAGGTCTGTCCCCGTACCTGCACTGTAGAAATGTCCACTTGCTTCTACATGTGTACCTACTTCAACTTTTTTTGATGTCGAAACGCTGCCCGCCGAAACACTAGTATCAATCGAGACTGAGCTTGCGTGTACGGTTCCTGTATAAAGATTGATTCCTCTAATTCGTGTTCCATACAACGTGCCGTACCCCGGTACATATACTCCTGTATTCGTCTCTGAATAGATCTCTCCAGTTGAAGCATCTAGCGTTACTTCTCCATACGTGCCACTTGCTGAAAGCTTTTTAAGTCCAACTTTCCATCCTGCTAATTCACCCGTGTTAATATAATCGGCATTCATATACACATTGCCATTTGATAGATACAGACCTTTATTACTACTGTTATCGCTTAACACATCAATAATCTCTTGTTTAGACATTTTCCCTATGTCGAGATCACTAAGCGCATTGTCTGTATAGCGGTTCGCGTTTGATAACGCTGTCGAAGCTTTATCTTCCGCAACGCTGTATATTGTATCGCCGTTTGTTAACGCAAATGTATTAGGCCTGAGCGTAACATTTCCGTAGTTATCAATCGCAAATGTTGATACCCCAGAACTGTTTGTAACGTTGATGTTTTTCAAGCTAATCAAATCGGCTGAAATCTGGCCAGACTTAATATAGGAAGCATTTATGTACAGATGCCCGTTCTGCATATAAATTCCCTCTTGCTTACCGTTATCCGTTAAAGCGTTAAAAACTCTTTCAAAATTGACAATTTTTTTAGCATCCAGTTCCTGCCAAGCGCCATCAGCCCCAGAAAACATATATACCTGGCTTGTAGAGAAGTTCATGAAAATCGAGCCGTCATGCTTTTCATATTCTTCCCTTTTCCACTCAGATGCCGGATAGTTCTGCAATGTTGGCACATACGTGCCATAATAGTTTGGGATAGTCACATTACGAACTGCCCCATCCACAACGTCCTTGGCGATCTGCTCAATAGTTCTGCTTTTTAGCGTAAAGTTTTCAACATCTAATGTGACAGCGCCTGTATCAGCGTCTATTCTTAATGTAACATTCCCGTTATTATCTTTCGCTGTGAAACCTCTTGTGTTAATCCATTCTGATTGGATCCCAATAGCATACAGGATGTTCAGAACAGCATCCCCATTACTGTCAAAGCCTGCTTTCCAAGTCTGACCTCCATCTACTGACAAAAAGAATCCATCGACACCTGTCTTATAAATTACTTTAGAATCAGCAAGTGTAGGCTTGTCGTGACGATATGATACCGTCGAGCCGTCTGCCTGAACTTCTTCTGTATAGTAGAATCCAAGGGTGTTCGCTGCAAGCTCATTCATTTGTTTGAGCTTTACGTCATATGCAGATAGCTTTTTCTCTGTGTCTTTTTTTGCTTGCTCTACCGCTGCCTGCTGCTCACCAATGAACTCACTTACATCTTCTTCGGCGCTCTTTGCACTACAGCTCCATGATGTTGAACCACCAAACACAAATTCTACATTAGTTGCGAATGATCTAAAAACACGATTTTTAGTGTCGATAAATTCGACTGGATCGCCGAAAGTGGCGTATCCGTTGGCGATTCCGTCACATGAAAAAGGACGCATTCGCAAACCGATTAATTGATTTCCAATAGCTTCGACTCCTGCCTGTGCATTTCCTGACAATAGCTGATTATCAATAGTAATTACATAGCCGTCCTGACCCGACATATATTCGGTCTCATCTTCTACGTATTTGACGCCTGTTACAATAACATCGTCTACATCATATTGTAGATTCTGAATCGAAAATAACGCGTGATAATCGTTATTATTTAACGTACCACCATCAATCACAGTCCCTGTTGTCCACGGATTAAGCGTACCGCCATCCAGATCATCACCATTTGTCCAATTTTTTACTGCTCCACCATCGTAAATAGCCGTATTGGTAAATGTCTTATCAAACGTAATAATCCTGAGTAAGTCATTTTCGTCGATTCTTGCATTTCCACCGGCTATCCCAGCACACATTCCGATTACTGTACGGTATGTCGCATTAGATGGCGCTTTCTGAATCTGAAAGTCCGCATTTGGAAACATTGCATCTCCAAGAGTGATTCCGCATTGCTGACAGCATTCTGAGAGCAGTTCCTTGGCTGTACAGGGAAAAGACAGATTAGAATCATATGTCTTATCAGCGTTGTGCATTTTATCTAAGAGAGAAAGACTTATTTCGCTCGCTGTCGCAGGTTTTTTCGATACAATGTAAGTACCTCTTTTTATAGTTTCAATCCTGTCGGATAACTGCACATTGAGAAAGATAACAAACCTTGCAGCATTAAAATTATATCCGTCAAAGCGGCCATCATCGTTTACTAATGATAAACTTGCTGTTTTTTCGATTGCTACACCCACCGGGAAGTCCCCAGAGTCTGCTGAATCTACAAGGCTATTTCCAGACAGATAAAAGTCTTTTTTGCCTAGCTTAAGAGTTGTACCATTTGACAATGTAACATTTGCTGTCACGTAATAATTTCTGTTTGTAAGAGATTCTTTCTTCAACTGAGTAGATACATTTATCAAATCGGCTCAATCCTCCTTACATTAATAGACAAATCTGTCCACTTTTCTTCCCCATCTTTCAGAGTTTGCGCAGCCATGTTAAAATTTGATGCGTAGAATGTTCTGTCTACCCATCTTCCCGGAATAGTTGGGTCTTTATGGTGGAATGTGAATTGACTCTTGTTAAGTACAGTATTTAGTATGGTTGCTATTTCAGCCCATGTAAGCTCGCCCCATTGCATGTCATACCCACCAATTGTCCCCATTGGCGTATTGTGCATAATCAAATCCTGACTTCTTTTAGAATCTTCCGTAGAAGTGGTTGCGAACACCGGCTTGTAACTGTCCGGTGCTCTTATAACAACATCGTCTATTTTGAATTGTTCCTGTGTCATTTTTTCTCCTTATGCTAACTCAAATGGGTTCTTCCCGTTTCGATTTCTTCTCATTTCAGCTTCACTGATAATAATATCTAACAGTTTTCTGCCAGATGCATTAACTGTAACATTGTAGGTATTTCCGTCTCCCTGTCCTTTTCCTGATTCTTCCCGGACAATCTGACGTAACAGGCTTTCCGGCGCCTCCAGGTTATTGCCTTTTTTCTGGTCACCAAGCACCGCAAGGAATTCTGACCTTGGTGGAATAACTGCACCACTGGCCAGATACGGGATAGTTCCGATACGTGGAAATGTTGCATGAAATCCGATAGTCTTTGAGCCAAACGGTGTTGGAACAGTCCAGGGTCCAAAGGAAAATGCAGATTCAATTCCGCCAATTGCATTATTAATCATCCCAACTGCATTATTAACAATACTGATTGCCTGATTAATCGGGGCTTTAATAAAATTCACAATGCCTTCAAATGCAGATCTGACTGCATCTCTGGCGGCATTAAACTTATTAGTGATAGCATTTTTTATCGCTTCTACTTTATCGGAAACAAATGTAGTTACGCTTTCCCATACTTGGGATGTTTTGTTTTTTACACTATCCCACACACCTGTAACTTTATTTTTGATTGCGTTAAATACTGTATTCGCGGTGGCTTTAAGAGCACTCCATAAATTAGAAAGCGTTTTTTTAATGGCATTCCAGACTGTTGAAGTCGCTGTCTTGATTGCGTTCCAGGCAGTGCTAATGACGGTTTTTATTATTTTAAGTGCGCCTTTCGTCACAGTTTTAATTACGTCCCATGTGCCAGTTATAATGTCTTTAATAAGATTCCATATTCCATCTGCAATCTCTTTTATTCCTTGCCAAGCCAGTTCCCAGTCTCCCGTAAAAACGCCTACAAGGAAATCAATGATTCCGCTCAGAGTGTCTGCTACATCACCAATAATTTTAATTAATGATTTTATGACTTTGATTGCCACAGTGCCTACAACGTCAATTATTTCTGCCACAACCGGAAGTAAATTCGCGATTATCCAGTTAATTAAAGGCACTAACACCGACTCCCACAGAAGCTTCAGAGAATCAATGAGTTTTCCGAGGAATGTTTCTATCTTTAAAATCGCGTCCCCTAATGGTCCCTCTAACAGCCCTTTGAACTGTTCTGCCAGTCCTTGCAACACCGGAAGAATGTATGTGTTATATCCGGTTATCAGAGTTTCAAATATGCTTGATAGTCCATTTGCTATAGAATCAAAGAACGGCTTTACGTGTTCGTCGTATAACCTCGATATTGCGTCACTAAGATTCTGAACAACTGTCAGGACTCCACTCGTGACAGTTTCTATTACTCCGAGACTGCCTTCAATCGCTGACTTCAGAATGTCTTTGTTGTCGATAAAAGGCTGTGCAATCATGTTCAGAATATCTCTGCCAAGTTTCGCAGCTGTTTCCGTAAGAGCCATTCCAATTTCAGCAAAGATTCCGATTAAATCTGCTGTAATCTGCTGTGCGGTTTCTCCACCAAAAACTGAGAAAACATCAGCGAAAGCAACTGCAAGATTTCCCGCGATTTGTGAAATTTCGGCACCGATGTTGAACATATCTATCAGATAGTTCTTTATTCTTTGCGTGTTCTGCTTTAAAAACTTTTCAATTCCGCCTATAATGTTTTGCGCAATTGTTAATCCGATTCTGGCAAATGAACCGGCAACTTGTCCAATTGCATATGCAAATGAATCTAAGAAATTATTTGCTGCTTTGGTAACTTCTGGGTCAGTGAAGATATCCTTTAAAGATTTCCATATGGAATCGAGATCTTTCTTTATTCCGTCAAAAATTGGCTCGTAATCTCCTAACCCATCCCAGAATCCTTTTGCGATTAACTTAGCCAGCTGTTTAAATCTGTCAATTATCTTCTTTAGTGGTTTTGACATTTTGTCAAGAACTGTCTCGCCTTCTGCAACCTTTCCATAATCAACATTTTGTACGGCATCTTTCATCTGATCTGGAAGTCCGCCGGTTGCGCCCGGTACTTTTGGCGATGAATCCGCACTTTTATCCGTTGAGTAATTATTTATTTCATCCAAAGGACTAAGGTATCCCTTTGCCGCTTTAGTAGCTTTCTTGGTTGCGTCCGCTGTATCATTTGTTGCGCCTGCCAGCTTTTCAGCATTATCGGCAGCTTCTCCGTATTGATCGGCTGTGTCGGCTATTGCATCCGTCCCGGCAAGACCTGCACCACTCGCGCCTGTTTGTCCAGAAGACTTCTTTCCGGTAATCAATTCCGTAAATGACTTGAAGGCATTTGCCAGAGTTGCTAACTTACCGAGTAAGATATTAATAACTTTCAGAACAGGCGTGAAGAGATTGATTAATCCCTGTCCGACTGTTGCCTTGAGAGATTGCAGCTGCAACTGCATCACTCGCATTTGGTTCGCCCATGAATCAGATGTCCTGATGAAGTCACCTGAAGCCGCAGATAATTGCTTCTGCACAAAAGCTAGACGGAGGGCAACTTTCTCCTGTTCTGTCATTTCAGATGTGGTTTTGCCATAGCCATTTGCCAGCGCGAACTGATCAAGTGCCGACTGGGTCATTACCACGCCGAGGTCCTTGAGTGTCTCCGTTTCGCCCGTAAACACTGATTTTAGCTTGATATAAGCCAAGTCCTGACTAATGTTGTAGAATGATGCCACATCACCAGTTAACTGCGTCAGAGCTGTTGACATATCGTAAGCTTGTGCTTCCGAGAATCCGAACGACTTAGACATCGCTCCGAATGTACCAACGTACTGCTTCGCCATTGTTTCAGATAATCCGGCTGAGGTCATGGCGTTCTTCGCAAATTCATTAACCTTATCCGACATGGTGGTAAATGTGACATCGACCACGTTCTGCACTTCTGACAGATTAGAACCAAGTTCTACGCACTCTCTCCCAAACTGGGCCAGTTTTCCAATTGCGAATGCTCCGCCAATCAATACGCCTATTTTTTTTTTACTACGCTGCCAAGTCCGCCAAAAGACTGTCTGATTGCTGATACGCCGTTTTGCACACCTGACGTGTCCATTCTGGTATCAATAATGACTGAGCCATCAGCAGCCATGTGTCCACCTCCTAACTATTTGAGGTTCAACATCTCATTCAGCGCATTCTTGTACGCTTGCTCTTCTTCGCTGAGACGTGTTTTTATGTCAATAATATTTTTGTTTTCCTGATAGAATTTCTTTTCCCATTTATCGAGCTTTTCGCCCTTTGCTTTTTTACTGCGAATTCCAACAACCGTGTTGAACAGGCACTCGCCAGACTCCATGAAGTATCCGAAAAACGTCCACCAGTGCATATAAGGCACTGCTCTGATTTCTTTGCCGGCAACCTTGTTTACTGCCGGAACGATCATATCTCCGTCCTGTTCCCAGTCCATCAAACGGGGCTTAGACTTATTCGAACTATCATTAACTTGACCACAGTCAATAAACTCGCAAGCTTTCTGACAAGCTTCTGTAAGATGTTCTGGGGGTATGCTTTGCCAGTCTTCGAACAAAATCTGCAACATAACAACTGCTTTTGCTTGTTCGTCTAATTCTGGGTCGTTCATGGCTATGAGAATATCAATAATTCTACGGAAATCTGTCCTGATAGAAAAAACCACCCCACTGATATTTAGTGAGGTGGGCAACTCATAGGCGGTCATTTTGTATACTTCTCCGTGTACTTATTGACCACTTCCTGCATTTTTTCTTCATTTTTCAATTTCCGGTGTAAGTGCTTCATTGAATTTGTCCAGAACGATATAGGCGAACACCTGACCATTTCCAAAAACAGTTGTTGCTGTGATTGGTTCTTTAAATAAATCCTTAGCTGCTTCGTATCCGAGCATATAATTGATTTTGTCCTCAATCTGTCTATTAATCTCCGCCATCTCTTTGCTAGAAGAAACATTTTTAACAGATTCCTGAGCCTGTTCAAAGAAAGTTTCCAATTCTTCCGCTCTTGCTGCAACGTTAATGTCGGTAGGATTCAGTTTGAATGAGGAGAACACTTCGCCCTGCTTGTTTGTGAATGTGAAAAGAAGAAATCCATCATCAATATTTGTGTTAATTGTTTTTGCCATTTTCTACGTCCTCCTAAAAATTATTCGCTGTCAGCTGTAAATGAGCCGGAAGTAATGTCAAATTTACCTTTGACGCGCTCTCCAACGTAATTAACTGTGAACGGAATCTGATAGCCGGATGTATCACCGCCGTAGGAAGTCGGCACAACATGGCAATCCTGCTTGTATGCTTCGTATTTACCGGCTGTTGCTTCTTTCCAGAGATGTACTTCAACTGCACTTGTTTTCAAATTATCGTCTTTAAGACGTTCATCAACGATCTGCTGAAGCTTTTCGAACAAGTCTGATGTTGTATCCGCATAAAACGGATCAGCGTCAGAAGAAGCTTCGTAGCCGTTATGCTTGAATGTGGATTCTCCGAGAATGTTCTTAGATGTTTCGACATCCGGGTTAAGCTCGATGTTGTACTCTTCCAGGTCCTTTCCAAGACGCTCATATTTCGGTGTCAGTCCCCCGCAGAGGGAACCTGTATCAATATAATGAGCCATATATTTACGGTCAATTTTTCCTGTAACTGGCATAGAAATGTCCTTTCTGCCTATAACTTTTAAAAGGCTGTGTAGGTTAGCGACTATCTCCGATTGATAGCCGGTTGTTACTTGTTATATTACTTCATAAGTGTTTTCGTAGCGTACCGATAATGGTAATAACCAGTCCTGTATGCCGCTCTCCTGTGGCTCTAAACTATAAGAGTTATCACGAGTAATGCGTTTTATCACTCGCCCCTGTGAAAGCTCTGGAAACGTGTTTAAGCGTGTCTCAGAGCCATTTATGATAACTGGTTCTCGGCATATCCATTTACCGAGATTGTCTAGAAACTTCTGAACAGATAACTTCTGCCGTTCCTTGTCGGATGCTGTTCGGTACACTACATAAAATGGGTACTGGCATACCTGATGCATTACTCCACATACATCTTCTTTTTCCGAATAGACTAAAGCTCCGTTGTCTGCTGAGAAAGCGATTCCGGATTCTTTGCCGAGTTCCTCAAATTTGATTGTTTCATTATCGTACAGTCCCGGATACTGGTTCAGAAGTGCTTTCATGGCATCCGTCAAAATCTCGTATCCGGTTGCGTCTTTGCCAATTGGCTTATCTGCCATGTCGTCCACCTCCTGCTTGTGCTTTTACTTTGCGAATCCATGTGCTTCCGTATTGTCGTTTAGCGGCATCGAACCATTTTGCCTGTGCCTGTGGGTGCGCCTGTTTGGTGTATTCAAGATTTTCCTTTGCGGCTGTCTGACCAGAAAACTGACTGACAAGGACTTTCTTTGCTCCACGTCTTGCGTAGGGGCTTCCAGTTGCTTCGTCGACCATTCCTTTTCCTTCGTATAGAAAACGCCCATAAGGAGCAGCCGCAGCACACACAAGTCCAGTTCCTTGCAAGGATGTACTCTCAACTCTTGTTCGATTGATAAAATCCCCTGTAATCATCGGCATAAACGGTACCATACTATCCATGACCATTCCATCAAGGAGATACTGGGCTTCTTGATACTGTCTGGAGAACCTGTCCATATTCAGTTTAATTTTCATATCTCCATCAACTACGGAGAACCCTTTGAAATGATGAATCTTGCTCATATTACTTACCTAGAATTTCAAAGTGTGGAATCAGTGTATATGGACCACCTACACTGGTAATCTTGAACACGTTGTCCTTATTCTCATTCATGTACTGATAGAATCCATTTCGGTAATCACTTTCAGTGACTGTTCCGCCAGTCCACTCGCCCTCCCAGAAGAACGATTCATCTGAGAATGTGATAGTATCCTCAAGAGCGTTGTTAATCTGCCTTTTCCACTCTTTATGCGGCACATATGGGAGAATCTTACCATTCTTGTCGGCAATGGTTATATCACCGTTCTGGACGTCATAATGGATGTGTAGCTGCGCGTTGTCTGTTGCGTCTGGCCCGTACTTCTTAAGGATTGCCCCCTTGTCCGTAATGAGGTCGACACCAGATAAAACATGAGGATACCAGTACGCATCTCCAGTTGTGGCACTTTCGTAATAGTTGAAAAGTGTAATTTTAGACGAATACATGATATCCTCTCCTTAATTATTCTTTCTGCACTGTCTGCTTAATAACCTGATTCACACCAGTGGCCGACAACCCATTAAACATACCGACTGCAACTGCCGTGATATAATCCGTTGCCGGGAAATCCGGGATAATTCCCATTCCGACTGCTCCAAGAATTCCACCAGTAATTGCCATAGTTACTGGAATCCATTCATCAGAGATTCTTTCTGATGCTTTACAGCCCATTCCTACGATGTAGCAAATCATAACGATTGCGATACATGAGCCAAGTGTTGAAATGTCCATAATCATACCTCCAAATCAACTTTTTCCATAACTGCCCTTGCTTCCAGAACAGCAATATAATCCGTCATTGCTCTTACCTGCATATTGTAAGTGCTTCTCGGACAAGTAGGAGTAAATGGGAGTTCCCCTTTGTCCCACTTTTCAAGCATATTCGCAAGTTTCTTATATCGAACAACCACCTGCATATACTCTGCCTTAAAGCGTTCCTTGTAATCTGCACTGTTCATCATTTCAACTGTCTGTTTTAATTCCATTATTCAGATGCCTCCTTAAATTCTTCTTCAAACTCATCCTTTACCATTGTATCGAAATACCCTTCTTCATCACGCAAGACGTAGTCTCCGGGCTCTACGAGTACCGAATCAACTCTTTCGCCATCTCTAAATAGAGCAGGATATGCAGAAATCTCAATGTTCGGTGAGTTAAGATTGTTATTGATTTTTACCGAATTGCCAACAAACTTTTCAATTTGAGCTATACCTTCAGGAGTGGTAAAACATTGAATAGCTTCAACTATAGTCGGTTTTATTCGTACATATTTCATACTCACACCCCCGCATTTAAAATCGGTATTCCATCATCCGTCCTTACCCCCATCAAAAGCGGTAAAGCTGTCTTGTAAAGTAAGTCGTTCGTTTTCTGTACATCTCCGGCGGCGGCATATACCGCACTCCATTCCTTTGCACCTGCTCCAATCTGCTGTGGTGTGGCGTAAGAGATGGATTCACTGCCAGATGATACAGATGTTACAATGCCTGTTGAGATGTTCCCGGCATTTATGTCGGTTACATTTGCCGATGCCTGATTAATAGCATTCTTCTCAGCAAGTTCAATCTGATACATTAATTCAGCCAATGAACAGACCGCCTTTTTGATACGCTTCTGAGAGCGTTCATCTGTCGGCAGCCCGTCCACCAACCTGTCAAACGTCATCGTGTCCACAAAACCACTGGCTTTTTCTGCCAGTCGTGGAAAGTCGGTTTCTGGCACGACATTGCCGAATGATTCTGTATAGAATTTATAATCTACATAAGCCATGCCAGTTACCTCCTACGTTTATGATTTCGCTGTTACGCTTGCACTTCCGGCGTTCAGTGCCTTGTATGTTCCATCACACTCAACCACTGTAATTTTCTGTTCGGTTGTTGCCTTAACATCAGCTTTTCCGTCCCATGTAGTCCAGTTTCTAAGATTCTGTCCATAAGTCACAGCTGTTTCAGACGCACCAACTTTGTATTTGTATACATTGTTAACGTTTTCTTTAGCCGGATTTACGGTGATTTTTGTATTTCCGGTTGTTGAACCTGCCGTAGATGCTACTGTCAGAGTACCAAGGGTCGGTGTCTCATCAATGGTAATTACTGCAATTGCATCAATGTACTCCGCAAAAAGAGTAAGTCCCATAACTGCAAACGCTTCGGACACTGCTGTGTGGTAGTTGCCCTGTGTATGGAATCCGATCAGGTTTGTCTCGCCAGACACAGTGTATACAAGACCTGCTCTTGCGAAGTCAGATTCGTTCGGGTCAACATAGTAAAGTACGATGTTCTCAACAGGAGTAGCGATAACCTGTCCTCTCGGGATTTCGCTGTCGGATAACAGGAAGATTGTATTGAATCCCATAAAGTCCTTCATATACTGGAAACCGAACTGATTCTGAATAGTAATCTCAGCCGCGCCGAGATATTCATATACATCCAGAATATTCACAAATCCAACAACGCCAGTCACATTTCTGTGCATCTGTTTAAATTTGTTCTCTACGCGACCCTTAGCCATTGCCAGAGCCATCTGGAATGTAGTTTCTGTGGAAGTAAGTGTACCGGTTTTCAGATAATCATAGAATCTGCCGGTAACATTAGTCTGAAGCTGGAAAAGGAACTCGTCGTCAGTCATCTGAACAGCGTTCTCGTAACCGTGATCCTTGATTGCTTCGATAGATACAGCCTTTGCGTACTTCTCGATAGTCATTTCCGCATAGTTCTTTTCTTTTACAGTAAACTTGCTGTAAGGGATTTCCTCACCCTCACCAACATTTCCGCTCTGCAAAGTACCCTCTGCGTATTTGGACTTGAGTACAGCACCTGGCTGTTTTTTGATAGGTCTCATGATACCCAGAATATCGCGTAAGTGCTGCCAGTTTCTTTCGAATCTGGTAACAAAATCAATCTCACGTGCTGTGACCTGAATATCATTAGTCATAATAAGATTTGGTTTTGCTGGCATAAAAAAATCCTTTCTACCCATAATTGTTAAGGTATTGGGTTAGCGGCTATACTCTGGTGTATAGTCGGTGTAAAAAATCACTGGAATAACTGGATATTCTGAGCAATTGCCGCCTGCCTTTCGGATGGGTCTTTGATTGCTTCAATATCTTTTTTTGTCATGCTTCCCGGTGTCTGCTGCTGCCCAACGTGAGTGGTGAATCTTGCCTGATTCTGCTGAGCCTGTTGCTGAGATTCATCCACAAAAGCGGATGCGTCAGACTGCTTCATCTGCTCAATCAGATCATTCAGTCCAAGGATTTTACCATCTTTCAGTTTTAATCCGGCTTCTTTAATGTCTGCCATAACTGATTTCTTTGCAGCTTCACTGGAAAACTTAACATCATCGAGTGCCGCTTTCAGAGCATCTGAGAAATCACGGTCATAGATTTTTGCGTTGAATTCTTTCTCTGCATCTGCCGCTTTCTGTTTCCAAGTCTCTAACTCGGTCTTAACATTTGCCGGGTCGATACCGTCAAAGCTTTTTAAGGTTTCTTCTGCTGTCTCAGCACGTTCTTTCCAGTCATCACGTTCACCCTCGACTTTCGACAGAGTTTTCGCTACTTCTTTAGCATTCTTGTAATGCTCAGAGAGTGCTTTCTTCACATCTGCCTGTTTATCTTCCGGGATTTCAATTCCAAATGATTTTAATGTGTCAATAAGTTTCTGCATAACATCCTCCTGGTCGTGTTTATTGACCTGCCGCCGCAGGTATTGGATTAAGCCAGTTAGACCACTGGCAAGGTAATGAAATAGGCGGAATCGAACCGCCGACACGCACCCTATGCGGATGTTGCTCTACCAACTGTGCTATATTTCACTGCACTTTTCGAACTGTCCAGCAGTTAACAGGATAAGCGTTAACCTTTACCCATGGGATAATTTACTCGAACCATAGACCGCCTGCAAACAGACAGCATAATTCTGAGCAAATAAGCGGAACGCCCGGAATCGAACCGGAACCCAGGGCGCGACCCTGTCAGTCTACCATTAACGTACATTCCACATAACCCGGATTCCCGGGTTAGCAAGGTATTTAACGTGTTATGCCTGCCACGAGTTGTTTCGGATATTTATTTCTTTAAAAAAGTATGAGTAACAAAAACCTTAATCAAGGAGGTATGCCATCTTGTGTGCCAGACGGCAAATACACACGACAGGATTCGAACCTGTTTAACTTTCCATCAAAGCGTGTGTACCAGCTACTTTAAGAAAGGAGGATAAAACGAAAATGTTAAAACAACCGTTGTGCTTCCTGCTGCACAATTACATTATAACAGATTTCTTTTAACTACCTCTCTACCACTTTTGGTGTTTTTAGAGCATATCACGGAGCTTTTCTACATATCTCTTGACAAGATCACGTTCCTCCCGGCACTCTGCATCCTTGGACATATCGCTCATTTCTGTTGTGAGTTCGTCCAGATGTTCTTCCAGAGCGGCAAGCATCTTTCTCTTACAGTCTTCAGACTTGCCGGAACGATAGCTTTGCTTCTGCGTCATATAGTCATCGTAAGCATCTCGCCCATCAGAACGACTGTAATGCCCTCTGACATAATGTTCGCCACGTCTGGCATAAGAATTGCCCCTGTCGTAATCTGGCATCATTCTGCCGTCATTTGAACTGTATCTCCCCATACTGTCGCGCTTTCTTCCACGTTCGCTGTAATCGTCATTGTATCCGCTACGCATCTCATCAAGAACAGTGTTGTAATATTCCACTTTTTTGTCCCAATAATACGTATTCTTGATATCCTTGTACATATCAATCAGTTTGTATGTCATTTCCAGATTTCCAGTGGTCAGTCCACTGTCAGCAATTTTGGACAGTTCGTCTTCAATTCTTGCACATAAATCCTTAATGTCTCTCATAATCGCACCTCCTATGCTTCTCTGGTCACAACAATATTTGCGTTCGCAACAGAAATCGCCTGATCGCTTGTGTTCTCTACTGCGATATTGACGCAATATCCGCGAGGTACATCAATATAGATGCCCGTGGACACATTGTTATACTGGTCTACTGCTGCCGGTGTGGAAATCATCTGTGAAGAAAGAACCGGCTCACTAGAAATTGCAATAGCCAGAGAAATAGCTCCGACAGTACCGCCTGTTGGAATTGCGATATTACCGGAAAAATCCACAAAGAATCTCGCTTTACACTGGTTAGTAAGCCCTCTCAGAGTAATGATTCCGCTTCCCTCTCTGTGCTGAATACAGTTAGAACCTTTGACTGCTGTGTTTGAAAATACTACGTTTCCATTTGCTGCTACAGTCTGAGCAGCTACATTTGTAAATTCTGCCATAAAAATACTCCTTTCATATCACAAAAGGACAGGTCTCAGCCTGCCCCTCTGTGTAATACGGCATAAGCCGACATTCGAATCAATCGAAAGATACTCTCGATATGAAGTTATCAGCAATTACATCCAGTGTTACATCCGCATCCGTAATATGTGTTCGGATTAGGAACCTGATATGCTGGAATCGGTGCCGGATTAATCGCATTAATGAGCTGCTGTGTCTGTGAAGCCATTGCAGTTGTGAGAAGTGCGCTCTGGCGATCCTGAGATGCAGCACGTCTGAGGTCATTGTTTTCAGCCTGCAGGTTAGAAATCTTTTCATTGCAAAGATAGTCGAGAATGGCTCTTGTCCCAGCGTTCTGGCTGTCAATGATATCTCTTGTGTTGCTGTTCATGGTGTTCTGCAGTGCACAAGTATTCTGTGCCATGTTATAGTTTATGCCCTGGATTGCTTCTCTGGTTTCGCAGCAGCAGTTTGCAAGCTGTGCCTGGAGCGCATTGGTATTCTGCATATTTGCTACAGTGTCAGCGTTAATAGCCTGCTGGATACCGAAACCAGTCTGCATGATGTTGGTGTTGATTCCATTAAATCCGGTAAGCATACCGTTGTTTACTGCGTAGAATCCATCACAGATACCGTTGTTGATTCCGTCAAGCTTGCTGATTACTGCAGAATTGTCAAATCCCCTCTGAATATCTGCCTGAGTAGCCGCCGTGGCTGCATATCCGCCGCCGTTTCCATTATTGCCCCAGCCGTTGTTTCCCCATCCGAAGAAAGCAAAAATGAATAAAACAATAATCCACCAGCTACCATCTCCGCCGAACATGCCGTCGTTATTTCTACCGTTTCCAGTAGCAGCGGCAATATCTGCTAAGCTATAATTTCCATCCATAATATAATCTCCTTTTTGTGTATTTACATCAATCTGGCCAGATTGTAATGTACTATTTCATTCCTTTCAACATATGTTGGAATTGTCCTGCCATCTGTTGGACCTGATTAAGTTGCTGTTGAGAAATCTTCCCAGACTGTAACATCTTCTGGACTTCTTCCTTTGGGTCTCCCTTAAAATTCTGCTTAAACTGCATAAACTGCTGTATCATCTGCATTGGACCGTTGCCCTGTGGCATTCCACCGCCAAGTGCGTTAAATAATGGATTACTCATCTGCATTTCCTCCCTTGATTGCTGATTCCTGCACGGTATTAGCCCTAACAGGTTCAGAAAAAGAATTTAATCGGTTTATGATAGCTTCGTATTTGCCTTTTAAATCGTCATATTCCTGTCTGGTGACGTACTTACTGTCCATGTTCTGAACAGGCTGTTTAGGCGGCATCTGAGTGCCTATTTCATGATACTCAAACGTCCGTAACGGCTGTGGCATACCGGAAACGTCTGTGGATTTTATGTAGAACTTTTCACTTTCACTGTCCATTAGTAAAACACTTGTCCCGGGTGCTACCAGATAGGATTTTGCACCCACTTCACCAGATACCCACAGGATTCCATTATTATTCTGGGGTTGCTGCACTGGTTGAGTTGGCATCTGGACGGGCTGTTGCTGAAATTGATTCATCTGCCCAGGAACGCCAAAGCTATATTGATAAGGATTGTTATATAATGCCATCTTATACACCGCCTTTCTGATTATATTTTTGCATGAAAAAGAATTAAAAAACAGACCGAAAAAGTATCGAAAAAGTATTGACATACCACCAATTTGGTGGTATTATATAATCATCAAAGGAACGGAGGAAACAGAAATGAAGAAATACAACTTATCAAAAATCATGAAAAGAGCATGGGAACTGGTTAAAAAGTCAGCATTAACTATATCCTCCGGTCTTAAGAAAGCATGGGAGGAAGCGAAAACAATGGCAAATTATGTATTAGAAGTTTTTGACAATCAGAAAGGGTATAAAATTCCTTGGAAAGAGCTTGAGAAAATGCTTGATACAGTTTACCCCGATGGCGATCAGGGTAACGGATGGTATCAGAAATGGAATTGCAACAACTGGGCAAAAGCGGGCAAGGATAGAACCTATATCTCTTTGAGAGAATATAGGAATTCTAAACTGAGAGCTGAACATGCTCTTGGTTACTATGACAACATTAATGGCACATATGTTGTTACAGACCGATACAAAAAAGTAACAGATGTCATTGAAAAATTTCAGAGCAGATAGGAGATTGATTATGGAAAGTATGCATTTAGAACCTATAACAAAAGAAATTTTGGAGATGCTTGCCAAATATACATTTACTCCAGAAAGAAATTTCGGAATTTATGATAACATCTCTATCTCTGGAGATGGAGAATACATTGAATTTTACGGAGAAACCGTCAACAAAGAACCAGTTTATGATAAACATGGTGAATTAATGGATTATAATTACAGTGTAAAATCTATGGCAAGAAGATATCGTCGTGATAAATTCAGTGGCGAATATTTCGAATATTAGGAGAATTTATGACTATATCAGAAATGCGTGAACGGCTAAAAGTATCTCGAGCGGAGTTCTCAAGGAGGTACAACATACCGATTAGAACGCTCGAAAACTGGGAATCTGGAAAAAGCAAATGTCCGGATTATGTGAGACAGTTGTTAGAGCGAGCTGTCTTGGAAGATTGTGAAGTGAAATAGGAGGGTGTGTAAAATGATTAAGAGAGTAAAACTTGAAACCATTTACAAAATGGCTAAAGAAGATAACGAGAAAATAGAAGAATGCAAAACTTTCCCAGACGGATGGGATAAAATAGTCTATGACTATTATAATAAACTGTCAAAAGATTCGTACGACGTTGAAATGTTTATGGATTTTTTGAGCGGTGAAGATTCACCGTTAGAAATGGCGTACGCATACAGAAGAAATATGTATATCATGTTGTATACAATGAATGCAACAGATACAATGGCATTTGCGGATAGCGAATACGATATATTTTACATCGTATCAAAAGACGGTGATGAGTATAATAGTTGGGAATGGTGCTTTACAAACAATATTGACCCGATCAAATACAGGGGTGACGATGGAGACGAACCGGTACCGGAGTGGCTCATAAAAAAATATGAAGAACAGATAAGGGAGGAAAAGAAAAAATAAGGTACAGTAGGATAAAATTTAACTTTCAAATCACTTTTATATGTGGTATAATATAGTAGAGTTTAGTAGTCCCATATTGGAATGTAAAAAGTATTATAAAATTTTACATTATTTAAAGTAGAACCATATTGGAACGTAAAAATAAGGAGGATTACAGCAAGCTCACAACTGTTTTGGAAAGACGCAAAATAAGCCCCTGAGAGATAACCCCGGGGGCTTTTATTGTCGTCTTAACACACTTTGATTATTTTATTATTTACCCTTCGGCTTAACCGCTTTGCTGTTGATATGCTTACATTCATCTGTTCAGCACAGTATTCGAGCGTGCGCTCCTGGCATCTCAGCCGGAACAATCTTTCTTCGTCCGGTGTGAAATTACACTCTATCAAGAACCTGTCTATATCTTTTTTCGTGAACACATATAATTTCATGAGCATACCCCTTACTAATG
>ENA-OPYX01000520-OPYX01000520.1-human-gut-metagenome-genome-assembly--contig:-NODE-520-length-22551-cov-5.550080_pt1 | contig 22551 bp, 27 predicted proteins | sample MGYA00242639_ERZ504486 | MGnify/ENA primary metagenome ERZ504486 (study PRJEB26092, sample SAMD00036296) | human gut metagenome | host: Homo sapiens | study: EMG produced TPA metagenomics assembly of... | reverse complement strand
AGCTAGTCTCTCCGAAATATATCCCTTGTATAAACTTTCTCTTTCACATCATCCAAACAAATATCATAACGGTTAGCGATGATGGCTTGACATTGCTTTTTGAAAGCATTTAGATTATTTAGCACCTTGCTTCCGAAGAATGTGCTTCCATCTTCCAATGTCGGCTCATAAACAATTATTTCCGCTCCCTTGGCTTTAATACGCTTCATTACTCCTTGAATGGATGACTGGCGGAAGTTGTCCGAATTCGATTTCATTGTCAGACGGTAGACACCGATTACGCATTTTCTTTCCTCATTGGGATTGAAATCTCCACGATTGTAGTAGTCGTAGTAACCGGCTTTATTCAATACTCTATCGGCAATGAAATCTTTACGAGTACGGTTGCTCTCCACAATAGCCTGTATCAAGTTTTCAGGTATATCCGCATAATTGGCAAGCAACTGTTTCGTGTCTTTGGGCAGACAATAGCCTCCATAACCGAATGACGGATTGTTGTAATGTGTACCGATACGAGGGTCTAGGCTCACGCCGTTGATGATAGCCTGTGTATCCAAACCTTTCATCTCAGCGTAGGTATCCAATTCATTGAAATAACTTACACGCAAAGCTAAATAGGTGTTGGCAAAAAGTTTCACCGCTTCTGCTTCGGTCAGCCCCATAAAAAGCGTATCAATATTTTCCTTTATCGCTCCTTCTTGTAGGAGAGTTGCAAAGGTATGTGCTGCTTCGTCCAAACGAATATCCCCTTTCGGCCTGCCTACAATGATACGGCTGGGGTAGAGGTTATCATACAAAGCTTTGCTTTCTCGCAGAAACTCCGGCGAAAAGATAACATTTTCTGTATCAAGTTTCTTTCGTACACTTTCGGTATAACCAACCGGAATGGTACTCTTAATGACCATGATGGTATTAGGGTTAACGCTCTTTACTAACTCGATGACTTCCTCCACATGTGAGGTATCGAAATAGTTCTTTACCGGATCGTAGTTGGTGGGAGCGGCAATAACCACAAAGTCTGCATCCCGATAAGCTGTCGCACCGTCAAGGGTGGCTGTCAAGTTCAATGGCTTTTCCGCCAAATACTTCTCAATATATTCATCCTGTATGGGGGATACCCGATGGTTTATCTTCTCCACTTTTTCGGGAATGACATCCACGGCTATCACCTGATGATGTTGTGCCAAAAGCGTGGCAATACTCATTCCTACATAGCCAGTTCCGGCTACGGCAATTTTATACGTTTTCATTGTAATATCGTAATAATAAGTTTAGTCAAACAATAATTTCCGTTGTGCAATACGAGTCATGAGTGGTGTAGAATTTCTGAAGATTATACTTGCAAAGCAGAATATTTTCCAAAATAAAGTCAAAGCGGTGATGCCGCCCAATACTAAATAAATATTTGAAATGTAAATAATTCCATTATAAGTCTGGCTGGCAAAGAATGAACAGATGCTTCCTACGATTGTGGCAAAGATGAATAACCAAATTGTCGTTGGCAAATGCTTTTTCTCCAAAAAGCCTATTGCGGACAAATAAATGCTTATTCCGTATAAGACACTGAGTACAATCATGCAAAAGCCAATAATTAATAGCATCTCCATCGTTTATACAGGTTACAATTTATAAACTTCAGGTATTTTGCCTTTCAGTGTTTTTACCCAGGCTCTATACGCATCCATAGCTGTTTTCTCTGACATTCTGATTCTGACATGAGAATCTATCTGTTCGGTTATGTCGGTCATATTTTGCAATAATAGCGTAAACGTATTCTTTGTGATTATCAGACATGGCATTTGCATTTCTTTGGAGAAACTTTGCAAGGTATCGTGTCCGTTTGACTTGCAGAATATCCATAATCTGTATGCCGAAAAACCGTATGCACACCATTCACCTATTGATTCATTATAATACAAATTGATAAATGAACCGTCGTTATGATATTCGTTTATTGTTATAGCTTGGGTATCCATAACCGTATTCAATAAAATAAAAGGGGTTAATAATCTGATTAGAAATCAAGTAGTTTTTGTACACTCCTTGTAATACTCGTACAAATGAACTTTTGAAATATATTGTAATTGTGAATGTCCGTTCCTATATGAGTAATAGCCTTTTCTTTTAATAGCAGCATGGCTTTTTTCTTAATCCGGTCGTCATACATACCCGCTATTGACGGAAGATTGAACTGAAACTTCACTCCCATGTCTTTTAATTGTTGATAATCCGACTCACCCATATAAACATACCGTTCCGGATGGGCAAGAATGGGATAATAGCCTTTAGCCTTGATGCGGAGCAGAATGTTGTTCAATCCCATCGGAGGGTTAAAGTAGGAGGTTTCCACCAGTAGATGGTCACCGCTTTCACCCAAGGGCAGCAGATCGTTCTTTTCCAACCGTTCCTCGAAGAGGTTGTCAAGCATGTTCTCAGAGGCCAGATGCAGTTTTATCGGACCGCTATAGGTGGCTTGAAGTTCAGCGTAACGCTCCCGGAGGTGCAGTGTGGTGTTGGGCATATCTTCCATGATATGCGGTGTAAGCCATACGGATTTTATGCCCAACTCTTCATACAGGCGCAGTATTTCCAATGCTTCTTCCATCGTCTGCACACCGTCATCCACACCCGGCAGAATGTGCGAGTGACAGTCGGTAAAATTCTTGAATATGCCGCTATCTTTCAGCGATATGCGTTTCCTAAACGGCCACACAATGATACGAGTATTTTTATATAAAATATTTTATTTTTAATTAATTGATAATCAATTATTTACCGCCAACCCCGTTTTCCATCAGAACCATAGTGGTATCCTGAGCCGTAACCATATCGATAGCCATAACAGTATCCATAGCGACCGCCACTTCCCTCGGTCCCGTTCAGGATCAGGGACATATTTTTGTACTTTTTTTTCATCGTAGATCTTCTCCAATTCCGAGAGCATGCTCCGTTCGAGCAACCCTGCGCGGACTACGAAAATGGTACGGTCAGCCAGTTTCTCGATAATTTGCGTGTCGGCTACCAGTTCAACGGGCGGACAGTCGATCAGCACATAGTCATATTGCTCCCTTACAGTATCGATTGTCTGCTTTAACCGCTCGTCGAACAATAATTCCGTTGGGTTAGGAGGTATCGTTCCCACGGGTAGTATATCCATAGATTTATGTTTCGGATCGGGTACGATGATCTCATCCAGATTATCGATACGACCTCCCAGATAGTCGCTCAATCCCTTGTCGGGAGAGTCGATATAGGATGATGCAGAGGCGTGGCGCAGGTCTCCGTCGATTACCAGCACTTTTTTTCCTTTGATGGCAAGGCTCATGGCAATGTTCATGGTCAGAAACGATTTGCCGCTGCCCGGATTGAATGAGGTCATGATGATGACATTCGAAGTCTTGTCCTTGCCGGTCATAAATTCCAGGTTGGTACGCAATACGCGGAACGCCTCATTGATGATGTCACGGTTGCCCTCCTTGACGACAACGGCCTTGACTTCCTGCGGTTTCTTTCCTAATATCCCTTTTTTCTTTCTTGTGAACAGCGGAATTTCTACCGATGAACGGTATAGTCAGGTTTTCCAGGTCTTTCCTTCCCCGTACACGGGTATTTCATATTCTCGCGCATAAAGATGATGACTACCGGAATGAGCAGCCCTAGAGCGAACGCAACCATAAAGATATTTTTATGCACAGGGGATGTCGGCAACATGCTGCCGTGTGGCGGGGTTGACAATGCGGGTATTATAAGCCGTGAACGCCTGTGAGAGTTCGTTCTCTTCACGCTTTTGCAACAGGAACAGGTAAAGAGCTTCCTTTACCTTCTGTTGGCGCTCCACCGAAAGCAGGTACTTGGCCTGTGTTGGGTTGGCCGCTATACGTGATGTCGTCTGTTGCTCCGTCTGCCGCAAACTTTTTATCTGCGAATTCAAGGTCACTATCTGATTGTCGATAGATCTGATTATCGCCCCACGCATGGATGCCAGAGCCTGATCCATATCCACGACCAGCGGATTTTCCGTGCTGCTGTTCGCAACCAGACTGTTGCGTTGCAACAGTTGTTTGTTGTATTCGGCAATCTGCGATTCAATATTGGCACTTTCAATGCCGGAGTTGGCCGGAAGCAGTTGGGTACGGTTGGCATCGTTGGCTAAATAGTTCCGGATGTAACGGGTCATATAAAGCTGGTTGTTCAGGGACAGGATCTGTGCGTTGGCCTCACTGCTTTGAGCCATATACATGCTCGATGCCGCCTGCACGTCGGGCAACAGATGTTCTGACTTGTAAGAGGAGATATCCTCGTCCACGTTTCCCAGTTCCCGTTCGATTACGCCCAGACGCTCGTTGATGAACATTGAGGTGCTGACAGCGATCTGGTTCTTGTCCTTCACCCAGTTCTCGTTATAAACGGAAATCAACATGCTCAATACATCTTCTGCCCGCTGTGTGGAGTTATCCTTGAATGACAAGTCTATGACTGACGCTTTCTCGCTGTTCAATGAAACGGACAGATTGGACGAGCAGGAGTTGACGGCGTTATACAGACTGGATTTGCCTACATATAATGTATATGCCTCGCCTTTCACGTAATTGGGTGTTGTATGGATAATGATTTTTCCCAATGGCGTAGTAATGGAGTCGAGCAAGCTTCCCTTTACGTCCTTTTCATCAAGATCTGTCCCGTTACGTATAAAGTCAGATAGGTATAACGTACCGTCCGGCTGTATTTTCAACGTAAAACCGGCTGATTCATTTTCAGGCAAGTCATTTATCGTTACATCCACTGGTAATGTCAGCCCATAGGCCACCTGACGGTGGAATTTTCCCGGAACGAAGTAATTCATATCCAAACGCAACCGTTTAACTACCTCGGTCATTAAAGCCGGTGACTGAAAGGTGATGAGCTCATTATTCACATTTGTACCGGACTGGAACAACCCGAACTCCGAGAAGGATTCCAAATCCGAGGAAACCGACTTGCCTTTGGAATCCTCCTTGATCAATACCGAAGCGGTGCGTGTATATACAGCAGGAGTACGCAACAGATAGACGGTAGCGACACCGATCGTTACCATTAAAGACAAGACGAACCACTTCCACCTTGCGAGACACAGATACAACAGATCCTGTATCCGCAGGAAATCATCCTGCTGTCCCGGTTTTATATTCTTTTGATTTATGGCCATATCTGATTTTATATTTATTTCACAATTAACACGGTAATGGTAGTCAGCAGCGAGGCCAACGACATCCAGAAAGAAGCAGAACGGACGTTATTGCCGTTGACAGTCGCCTGCCGTGCTTTCATTGAGTTAGGTTCCACATAAACTATATCGTTCTGCTGTAAATAATACACGGGAGAGGCATAAAGGTCGTATCCTGAATTCAGGTTAACCTGATACAAGGTCTGTTTACCGTTTTCCTCCCGTTGTACCAGCACATTCTCCCGTTTCCCGTAGACGGTAAGGTCTCCGGCCATGCTTAAAGCATCCAAAAGCGTCAGCTTGTCCTTATCGATATTGAAGCGTCCGGGGCTAGCAACCTCACCCAACACGGAAACGGTCAGGTTCATGAACTCAACTGTAACGACAGGGTCTTTCACGAGATTCTTCGAAACCAGTTCCTCTTTTATATACGAGGCGATTTCCTCGCGTGTCATTCCCGCCACATGGATATGCCCCAACACTGGAAAATCGATATCTCCATCCTTGTTGATCGTATATCCTGATATCCCCTGGCTATTGGATGTTCCCGATGTCGTACCGATCTGTCTGGATATGATCGGAAGGTTGAAAAGGTTCATCAACAAGGGGTCCTTGCTGTTGACTAGTATTGAGATCTTGTCTTCGGGACGCACCCGGATTTCCAGCGGGTTCAAGACTTGTTCTGCGGTACCCCGTTTCAGGTCCGTGAAATAAGCGACTTTCGGCGTGGCACATGATCCCAGCAGGAAAGCCACGGTCAATAAGAATAAAATGTATCTGATTTTCATATTTCATTGATTTTTATTTGTTGGTTTTCTGTTCCGATTGAAGTTGTCCGATAGATTTCGTCAGCCTGATGTTGGCAAGAGTCCATATCAGGATATCGCCCAGCACGATCCAGTTCACATTGAGATAAAGGGCCAGAAGAATATTGAGCAGTATGAATATTGTTGATACGGAAACAATGATAATCATGGCATTGCGCTGCTTTATTCCGAGAGCAAGCAGCTTATGGTGGATGTGGTTCTTGTCCGGCAGGAACGGGTTCTTCCCGTTGCGTACCCGATGCAGGTAGACCCGGACCACATCGCAGCATGGAACCAGCAAGGGTGAGAAGGCCAGCACCATCGGATGTACATTTCCTGTATTATCGTCTAGACCGCACATGGTCAGTTTGAGACTGAGGAAACAGAGCATCATGCCAACGGTCAAACTACCTGTGTCACCCATGAAGATCTTCCTTCCGTGCTCGGCGTTCCCGAAAACATTGTAATAGAAGAACGGTACCAACACTCCCAATGTGGCGAACGCCAGTATGGCATAGACATGCTGGTGGAGCATGAAAAAAGTCAGACCGTAAAACAGGCAGGCGACACTGCATAGCCCGGAAGCCAACCCGTCAATGCCGTCGATCAGGTTGATGGCATTGATGATGAAGACCACGATTAAAATGGTCAAAGGATACCCCAGCCATAACGGAACCGCATGAATACCTAGGATGCCGTGCAGGTTATTGATATATATTCCACCGGCGATAAGCATCACGCCACACAGGATCTGGATGACAAACTTGGCACGATAACGGATACCAATTAGGTCATCGGCCATGCCGACCAGATACAGTACCATGATGGAGCAGAAAGCAAAAGCCAAAGGCCGTACATTGTTTCCGATTTCAGACAACATTTCCGAATGCCCCAGTGCCATATTGATTCCCAGTAACAAAGCTATGGTGAAAAACACGACCGGTTTGAACGCGATACCACCCAATCGTGGCACCGCACAATGATGTATCTTCCGTTCATCGGGAAGGTCGAACAGCTGTTTGCGAAAAGCGATTAGCAGAATCTGGGGAATGACGATACCCGCACAGAGAACACAAAGCAAAAATGCCAGTGAACAATTTACAATCCAAAAATACATATATTCAGATATTGTTTTTTATTTGCGTAAAACCGTGAATAAGGATTCCAGACTTTTCCATATCAGGAAATGACTTCAATCAAATCGGGATGAACCTCAGCCGATATCCCCATAATCCCCTCAAGCATCACGACCACCCGGCGGTTGCGTTTCCCTTTTACCCGCATAAACACACCCTTAACTCCATCAAGCTTGCCGCCGTGGATACATACACGGGTACCTTTCCGTACGTCGATTTCATCCGGCTTATAATAGGCCGTATCCTCCTCATGCAGGGAAGCTATTTGGATGAAACTGTCCATCTGGTCGTCTGGCACGGTGATATATTCCATACCCGTGCTTTTTTTCCACATGGCGAATTGCAGGAAGTTGTACCGTTTCTTGAATTCGGTGATCTGCGAGTGGCTGGCGTGGACGAAAACCAGACTCGGTATGACCGGCACCAGCCTTGTCGACTTCATCCCGTGATAGGTCTTTACGGCGTAATGTTTCGGAATGAAATATTCCAGACCGTATTCTTTGTCCTTCAGCCTGTCCTCCGCCATTTTCTCATTCTTGTAGGCGCGCATGACGAACCAGCGGACCTGCTTTTTTTCTTCCACCGTAGAAAAACTCATACCCATATTGCCGGGATTATTTTATAGGTGAGGATATACCCCTAGTTCATGCCAATTCGTATATTGGTATGTATTACAACGGATTACATTTCCTTTATTCATAATATCCACTATCAGTCCCATACTTTTGACAAAGTGTACAGACCTCATTTCCGAGGCTTCTGCCGCTACTTCTCTTGGCAAGAGAAATATCCGGGGATCATATTTTACGTAACTGGTTGACGGACAGATAGAAATACGGAACGGCATTATGGTACTTATCCAACATATGTTAAGCAAATACACTCTGTATGAATGTTTTGGTTAATTTTATCACCCGTTTTCTATTGTTTTTTCAATATTTTACGTAATTTTGCGCATTGTAATATTTCTCTTGCCAAGAAAACGAGCCATATGCTCAACAATTTTTATTGTATTACAAAACGCCTTCAAAAATCCTTTTTTAAAAACATCCGGTTTTAAATTGTCAATAAGAATATCTCCAACGGTATCCTGCCGCTATATTGACAGTTCATGGATCTTTTCTGGTACTTTTCTTTTTAAGAGAAATACCGGAAAGGGATAGTTCTGATAATCAGATGCTATATATGAAACCTGACGAGGATTTGTTTGACAATTAAACCGGAATTTGAAACATTTTCTTTCGAAGAAAACTGTTTTTTATCATACAAGTGGATATTTTCCTATATTTTTCCTATCTTTGCAATGTGTAATATTTCTCTTAAAAAGAGAAGCAGGAACGGCACAGCCTTTGTCCGTTATTCTGCGTGCCGCATCCGTCCCCGTTATAAGGATTTGAGTATGATGTCGTTTGCCTTGTCCACTTGTGAGGTGTCCAGCGAGGCGAGGTAGATTCTGGTCGTGTTTTCCGAATCATGTCCCATCGCCTCGCTGATGGTTGCCAGCGGCACATTCTTGCTTCTGGCAATACTCGCCCATGCATGTCGGGCTACATACATGGTGAGCGGCATACCGAGCCCGAGCCGTTTCCCGAGTTCCTTGAGTTTTCCGTTGATGAAATGCGCTGCGCTCCTGTACTGCCGCACGGCATCCTTGGCCGTATCCCTGATGACCGGAAAAAGGTAGGGGCTGTCATTGTGGCCATACCTGTCCAGGATCTCCTGCATGGGCTTCTCCCATTTAATGGACAGACGCCGGCCGGTCTTCCGCCTGCGGTAGGTCAGCACGCCGCTCTTCAGATCAGCCTTTTTCAGGTAGGCGATGTCGACGAACGACATGCCCCGGGTATAAAAGCTCAGCATGAACATGTCCCTGGCGTATTCCATGCCCGGGGAAAGACGCAGGTCCAGGTCACGTATCATGCGGACCGCTTTCAATGGAACAGCACGTTTTACGGTCTTGTCTATTCCGGTGTAGACATGCTTGAAAGGGCTGCGCTGTACCGTCAGTTCCCTGTCCACCGCACGGTTGTAGACGGCACGCAGGTTCCGCATGTAATAGGAGGTGCTGTTCGGACATATCCCCTTGTCCTTCAGCCATGCCTCGTATTCCAGCATGAGGGTGGAGCCGATATCCTCCAGCGGGATGTCGCCGTCCCTGCCCCGAAAGTGCGTGAAGCTGTTCAGTACGGTGGTGTACCTCTCGGCGGTGCGCTTCTTGCCGACACGCTCCAGTTCCTCCACGAGCCTCTTTCCGAAGGCCATGAAATTATGGCTGTCCTCAGGGGGCGGGTTGTGAAAAAGTTCGACAACCCTGCCGGCGGGATAGGTACCGCCGGAACGTTCCAGTCCGGCAATGATACTTTCCAGACGGCGGATGTCTTTTTCCATCCGCTCCTTTAACGCAAGCAGGAGGCTTCTTCTGGCATCACCGGATACCGGCAGTATGATTTCCGACATGCATCCGTCCCATTCCGAAGGGAACAGCCTGTAGCCGGTGTTTATCTGGCGCGCCACCCTTCCGTGGATGATCTGGAAATAGAGCGTCCCCTCCCTGCCTTCCACGGACGAGGACCTGAATTTGGTTTTGATTGTTGCCATAGTGCAGTCATTTTGAATTAGGATTGTCCACTTGCTTCCTGATTTCCTGTGCCTCCCTGAACAGCCGGTGCGCCAGACTGTCCTTGTAGGCCGCCATTTCATGATTACGGATGCGGTTCCTGACCGAGTCCTCAAAAGCGGTCACCAGCCTTTCCACACGCCGGATCTTTTCCTCGTCCCGCTCGATGGTGAAATGCTTCTCCAGGAAGGCGATGTCGGGATCATCCCCCGGCAGGCAGATCCTGATGGCACGGTATTTCAAATCGGCATCCTTCAAAAGCCGGTTCGTGCAGTACTGGTTACAGTTGGTCCAGACGGAAACGACCAGTGCCAGGATCAGTGCTGAAGCTGTCGTTACCACCGCCTTGGATGCGCTTTCCAGACGGTAGGTCACCAGTTTGTGTACCGGTTCCTTTTTCAACAGGACCATTCTCTCATCCAGCCGTCTTACCGTTTCCTTTACCGCCTGGCTGTCCTGCCGCAGGCTGTCCCTTGTCTTTTCCATTTCTCCGGCAAACGTTTCGGCAGACAACGGCCTGCCTTCCGACAACCGGGCGGTATTGCTACGTACCGCTGCTATTTCCGAACTGTTTTTCTCCACTGCGGATTGCAGGCGTTCCAGACGGATTTTCAGTTCCGCAATCCCTTCCGGGGAAATGGTCCGGTTTTCAACTATGGGGCTTGTGCCTTCCACGGGCAGTGCCTCCACTTTCTTCTCGATCCTTTCAAGGCATCCGTAGATGCCTTCCAGATAATTTTCCTGTTTCATCTTTCAAAGTTTTTTCGTTATACATACTAGTTTACAAACTCCTTCCTTTCCTGCGCTTCTTCTTTCTCCGCAGGCGTTCCGCCTCTTTCTCGTCCTCCGTCGGTGCCACCGACGGCATGAACACGCCGCCCGTACCGATGACTTCGACCAGGTTATCAATAACAGAACCATGACTTTGTTCATGGCATGGTTGCTTTTGGGAAACGTCATTTTCCAGGGACGTGACATGGTTATGGTCCAATGCCGCATCCAGCCTTGACCAGCTGAAACTGCGGTCAATCTCACTCCCCTTGAATGACAGACGGCCCTTGATAAAGCGGATGCCCTGCACTTCATTAGTGTTTCCCTTGTACTTGAATTCCATTTCCACGCCCATTTTTAAGAGCTTATTTTGAAATTCCTTCCATGTATTTGCCCTCCTCAAAGATTCCTTAACCGCACGATATATCTCGTATTTCACCCTTTCGGAAGCGTGCAGCTTTTCCATTTTAACGGCCTGTTTGCCTTCGGAATAGGTGAGCGAATACTTGTCCTTAAGCATTTTTGTCACTTTCTCGTTGCGCCTGAAATCGTTGCTGTCGGAAATCACTTTCCCGTCGAAGTCCACCCGATTGAAAACGATGTGGCAGTGCGGGTTGTCCGTCCCGTGATGCCTCACCACGATGAACTGCGTGTTCCGTATCCCCATCAGTTCCAGATATTCCTCCGCCAGCCTTGCCATAAAGGCGTCGGTCAGCCTCGGCGCGTCCTCCGGCTTGAAGCTGAGCGCGATGTGCCCCACCGGTTTCGTCACGTCCGGATTCAGCAGGCATTGCCACCGGAAACTTCGCGCCATCTCTTCTGCCGTTCCCAGCAGCACGCCTTCCGAGGCGATGATTTTCGCGTCGTCCTTCTGCGTCACGTAACGTATACAGCCGCCGAACGAGCGGCCTTTTTTGATCTTTCCTATCATGAGGCTATCCTCCTTTAGGCCTGTAATCGTCCATGATCCGCTTCAGCTTTCCCAGCAGCCCGTCTATCAGCAGCCTTGTTCTGTAAAAGCCTGCCTGGTGCGAGAGCTTTGTCAGCTGGTTCAGGTTGTTCGCCATTCCCGCCAGGCTGCGCAGCAGCGCATTCTCTTCAGGCGTATGCCTTGCCGTAACGGTGGCCGCCAGTGCCGCCTCCCTGATATAGACCGCCAGACTCCGGCCGGACTTCCCTGCCCTGAACCTGAGAGCCTCGTAGCTGACGGGGGAGAACTTCACTGTCACTCCCTTGGTCAGCTTCCGCGTCCTGCCCAGTGCCGGACGGCCGCGTTTTTTCTTCATCCCATTCATATCCTTTGTCATATGTTTTTTCTTTTTCGTCCGTACTTCTTTCATTCCAAAATCTGCGACCGGCGGGAGCGGATTTACCTCCCTGCAACCGCCGGGCGCGGGGGAGCAAGGGTTTTCGGGAATCCGGAAACATACCCTTGCTCCCCCCACAGAAAAATCCCCCCGCATTTTCCATATTGAAGCGGGTACACAGGGGACGGTGCATACATCGGGTACACTCCACGCCCGGTAACAGGCTGTCAGATTTTTCTCCACTGCTCGATGTCCCCACGGTAGGCGGCAAGATGCTCCCTGGCAAGGTTCTCCAGCAGTCCGGAAACGCTCATGCCACGCCCGCCGAGCCTGCGGACGACGGCGTCCAGTTCGTCCCTCACATCCTCACTGACGAACACCGTCTTGCGGTTCCTGATCTTCGGGACGGTGAGGTATGTTTCCCGGTACTCCTCCAGCGAGGCCCTGCGCTGCCTGCCACTCGTCCTTCTTCTCACGGGGTCTTCCGGTTCCGGCGGGGTGTCCTTTCTTACCGTCTCCCCGGACACCTCTTCCGCAACGGCCCCGGATGGAATCACCGGTTCCGCATCCGTACCGGTGGATTCTCCCGAACTGGGTTCCATCATGAGTCTTTCCCACCACCCGTCGTGGCCGGGTCCGGGACTACGGCCGTTCTTTCTGTCTGCGGTTTCGGATGCCACCGTTTTCTTTCCTCTTGGTTTTTCAGTCGGTTCACTTTTCATTGTACATGGATTTTAGATGGTTGATACTGTGGGCACGGTCTACCCGTTTGCCCGGTTGTCGGAAGCAAATAAAACGATAATAACAAGTGCTGTGAAACGGACGGGTCCGATTGGCAGGGTTTGCCGCGTTATTCATATTGTTGGATCGGTCTGACGGTGATGACTTCACAAATATACGCACCGGAAATTCCAAAATTCCCCGGGAACGGATCTGAACGTACTACTTCTTAGCTTACTGAAAAGTGATGCGAAAGTTTACCAAAAATGCTGTTTTTAAATTTGCCTATTACATCTGAACGCTTGTTTACTGAAAGCAAATGAATGTTAAAATCAGATTCCAATGACATCTGATGACATATAATGACATCTGATGAAGGGCCGGAACCATATCCGGGAACAATCATTTACTTTGCGGACGAAACAAGTACGCATATGGTGTCAAAGGTAGTCATCCTGTCTTGAAATTCAGGATGTTCCGCCGGGATTCACTAAATTGCGGCACGGAATCCGGATCCGAAAAGAGAATGAAACAGATGTCAAACCTGAAATTACATTGATTATGGAAATAGTGAACATTGAGGCAAGGACCTTCGAGGCGATGCTCTCGGCCTTCCGGACGTTCGCGGACCGGCTGGACACCCTCTGCCGGCTGTACGGCGACATGGAGGAGAAGAAATGGCTGGACAACCAGGAGGTGTGCCTGCTACTGAAGGTCAGCCCGAGAACCCTGCAGACCCTGCGTGACAACGGCACGCTGGCATATACACAGATCTGCCATAAGACTTATTACAAGCCCGGGGACGTGGAAAGCATCATCCGGATAGTGGAGGAGCGCCGCAAGCGGGCTGAAAGCATGGGAAAATCAATTTGAGAAGCCATGGGAAACGAAAGGATGATACTTTCTCCCGGCAGTCTGGCAGGCGGCTGGGAAAGTCTGGACGGCAGTCCCGATTTCTACATCTTCAGGGATTCCAGCGGGGACTACCGCCTGCTGGCCTACAGCCTTGACGCGGAGTACGGGCGTGGAAGCTTCTCGCTCTACAGGATAGACGGGGACGGGGAGGGATGCCATATCCGTATCGGTACGAAAGAGTGCCGGTTCATGTCGGAGGGATGCCCCCACACCCTCCATGTCATGGGGTGGGGCCGATATATGAGAAACTGAAAAAGTAAATGTCAAACCAACAAACAGATGAGATTTATGATGAACACCGATAACCGTCTGCTCACCCGTGAGAGCAGCGAGCATATAAGAGAGTTCTTCTCCACCGTCGAGCGTCTCTCCGTTTCCATGGAGCGTCTCTTTGCCGGCAGGTCACCGGCGATGGCGGGCGAGAACTTCTATACGGACCGCGAACTGGCTGAAAAGCTGAAAGTGAGCCGACGCAGCCTGCAACAGTACCGTGACAGTGGCCTGCTTGCCTTCACCCGGCTGGGCGGCAAGATACTGTACCGTTCCTCCGACATCGAGAAGCTGCTTGACAGTTGCTACAGGGAGGCGAGAACCAGGCCGGAGGAACTTTAGGAAAGTTCCGTACGGGATCGTGAACGAAGGGGCGACCGGTATGACAACCGACCGCCCCTTCGTTTTCTTTCCACTGGATGAACGACTTTAATTTGCTCGTAAAGTATTTATATACAGAGCGTTTTTCTTTACGAATTATGATCCGGTGACAACATTGGCATAACATGGCGGGACATGGAAACATTTTTCCGGTATGGCAATAAGATACGGGGATTCCATTATAAAAAAAGACCCTTGTTTTATTATGTCATTATGTTATTCTGAAATTGGGGCGGGCTGTTCGTGTACCGGTGGGACGGTCCGTTCCCGTAATGGCGGCACATCCCGTACCGGTATCATTATCCGCCGGCAATGCTGCTTCCCGGTCTTGCCGGAGTGACCTTATGCCGGCCGGTGACAACCGCATGTCCGTGCGTAAACATGGCGGCGCATAAAAACAGGCACATCCCCCGGGCTCCTGTCCCGTCGGATGCGCCTGTCTCCGTCATGTCATATACAGCCGGACTCCTCCGGCCCATGTCTCTATCTGAGTATCGGATTCGAGAGCAGTATCTTGTAATAGGCCACTCCGCCAATCTCTACCGGCATCCTCGCCATCATGAACTGCACGCTCTTCCTCTCCACCTTCGCCTGCCGCATGAGCCTCTGCACGATAAACCCCGCCGAGAACCTTGCGCATCTTTTGTCCTTCCAGACGATGAACCCCTCGCTGTCGTCGGCCCGGCAGATATACCAGTCACCCGTCTCGTCGTCGTGGGCGAAGTTCACCCGTCCGCCGCCGAGGATTCCCAATTCGATTGACATCGTCTTTGACAGATAGACAGTCCCCCTGCTGTCAAGGTTGATGGTCCGCTTACCCTTGTATGTGACTTCCTGCGGACGGGAATTTTCCCTGTTGTATACTATCAGTGCCATAATTATCCTTCTTTTATCGGTTAAACTGTTTTCGTTTTTCAATACATGAAGCTTTCCACCGCCAGCATCTGACTTCTCCATGCGAAACCGCTGTGGGTACGTACTGCGTCCACTATCCTGCATACTTTCTGCGATATGGCCGATGCCGAGATACCCATGCATTCCGCCAGCGCCTTGAACGAGAACTGCGCTTCATAGAACCTGAGCATGAACATCCGGTATTCCTCGTAGGAGAACTTCTGCCTTACGAAACGCAGTATGTCTCTCACCAGCCGCTCGCACCCGTTCAGGTCGTCCTCGGAAAGGAATTTTGCCTCCTCGCCACATCGGAGGAAGAAATCATCTTCAGGGTGTGCATACCGGTTCTCCCTTTTAATCTTTACCAGGGCCGCCTTTTTGTAGCATCCGATGAAATACGCGTCATAGTCCGTTATGTCCTTTCCGGGAACCAGCACCTGCCTTCTTACGAAAAGGTAGGTGTCATGGAAATTGTCCTCGTCCAGCATTCCGTACCGGCGTAACGTTCCTCTCAACCTGTCATAGGATTTTGTGAACCACTCGTTGAACAGTCTTTCCTTTTCTACGCTCTTGTCTGCCATAGCCTTATATTTTTTTGAGTTATACATGGCCTACACGGGTAGGCATTCTTATTTCTTGTGCTTCCTCCAGTTTGTTTTTCGGCGGTCTCCGGCAAGGCTTGCCGTGAAAAAATACGCTCACGCGAAGCGTGAGGAAGATTTTTTCACGAGCAACCAGCCCGCAGGGCCGCCTTGCGGGACCGGCCTGAAAAACAACTATTTTTGCCGCAAGAAATGAGGATGACGGATTCCTTCTGTCTATTGCCTGTCCGGTGAGAATCTAAAATACCATGCAGCTTTTCTGTCTTCGGCATGCTTGGAGAAATATTCAAGGATATGGAACGAGAACGGCAATATGTGATATTGCGTAAGGAGCGGAAATGGGATTGGAAACAGGAAGCGTGTCCGGGCTTTCATGCGGTTTATACGGCAGTGTTGATTTTGGGGAGGATTACAGGGAAGTGACAGGAAGGTTGGCCGTTCCGGAGAAATTGTATGTGTACGTTGTTCCTTTCGAAATACGGAGTCCTTTAAAATCATGGAAGACCTCATTCGGGAATGTGTTCCGGACAATACCCCGCCACGGAACGGTTATGACACTTGATATCAGGCCGTAAGCCGTTCCGTAGCTTCAGTATCCCATATCCCATGCATGAATGTGGATCAGGCGGCATTTCACCTCCTTGCCCCGTTTACGGACATGCCGATGCGTTGCCTGCCGGAATTCTCATTCAAGCAGTTTTCGTCCGCCATCATCTTCCAACACACGCATTTGCTGGATGGCTATCCGGTTCAGTCTCACGAGCCGTTCGCCTTGCGGTATGCCCTGGTCTATGAATACGGCGTTCAGGTTTTCCATATTGGAGAGGCAGATCAGTTCATTGATGGAGGCATAGTCACGGATATTGCCCTTCAGACCGGGATTCTGCTCACGCCACATCCTGGCGGTCATCCCGAACATGGCTACGTTGAGCACGTCCGCCTCTTCCGCATAGATGATGCCGGCCTGTGCGGGGGTGACTTCCACCGGTATCAGGTTCTGCCTGATGGCATCGGTATGTATGCGGTAGTTGATCTTTGACAGTTCCCGTTTCGCACTCCAGCCGAGCTGGGCCTGCTCCTCCTCTTTCAACCGCTGGAACTCTTTCAGCAGGTACAGCTTGAATTGAGGGGATACCCACGTGGCGAACTCGAACGCGATATCCTTGTGTGCGTAAGTCCCTCCATAGCGTCCGGCCTTGGCGATGATACCTTTGGAGTTGGTCTTTTCCACCCATTGTTTGACGGAAAGGATGAAACGGTTCAATCCGGCCTCGTTTTTAATTCCCTCGAATTCGGGGGAATTAAAATCCGGATTGTACATCTCCTCCCATATGCCCAGAAACTCGACGGTATTCTTGTTACGCAACCACTTTTCAATAAGGGCGGGACCGTTTTCCATATTGCGGACCATGTCGGTCAGGGAGATATAATCCTTGTCATTGTACGTGATGACTGTCACTTCTGTATTCTGGACTTTAATTTTAGCCATGTTCTTTTAACGGTTATTCGGTTATTATTGGTTCGATGTACAAATGTACGGTGTATTTTTCGGAATGTTCCTCCATATCCGGAAAAGTTTGTGTCACGCCGCCTGTTGCGACAAGCCGTTTCTACCAAGGAAAGGGCAGGCAATACCGGCTGACGTGGATACAGGCGGAACAACCCGCATATGCAATGCAGAGGGAGCAGGAGAGCCTTCACCACAGTCGGAGAGGAAAGCGGTCTCATGCCGGGGTACGGCATGAAAAGGGGCTCCCGGACAGTTCTTTTCCTTGTCGCACATGCACTACGTCGGTCGCAGTTTTCGCCTTCTGAATCCCTTTTACGTCCGTCCTTGCGCTTTCGGAGCGTTTTTTCCGGTAGAAAATTTCACCATGCGGAAATTTTCTACCGGAAACCGAAGGGAAAACGCGGAGTCCCGCAGGGACGGACGAACTTTGATGAGGAAGGGGAAAATCGTCCGTTTCATAAATACCATTTCCTCAGATGGCATCGCATATCTCCTTCTCCATCTTTTCCAGCTTATGGGACAGGATTTCCATGTCGCTGCTGATCTTCTGGTTGGTTATCCGGGCATATATCTGGGTGGTTTTCAAATCCGTATGCCCCAAAAGACGGCTTACGGTCTCGATGGGCACACCGTGCGAGAGCAGCACGGTGGTGGCGTTCGTATGCCGGGCAACATGATAGGTCAGCCTTATCTTGAAACCGCACTGCCTGCCAAGTTCCTTCAATATGGTGTTGCATCTGCCGTTGCTTGGTACCGGAAATACATGATCGTCCTTGGACAGCCCCTTGTACTTCTCTATGATGCGCTTGGGCACGTCCAGCAGGCGGATGTTGGACTCGGTGTTTGTCTTGCGCCGGCGGGTGATGATCCAGAGGTTGCCGTCGAAGAAGGTCTGGAGCCGGTCGGTCGTCAGCGCCTTCACGTCCGCGTATGCCAGTCCGGTGAACACGGAGAAGATGAAGAGGTCGCGTACCAGCTCGCAGGTCCCGCTTTTCACCGGGGCCTCCATCAGCGTCTGTATCTCACGCTCCGTCAGGTAGCCCCGGTCAACGCTCTCGGGGGAGTTGATGTACCCGGCGAAGGGGTTGAAGGGAAGCGCACCGCTGTTGCGGGCGATGGAGATGACGTGCTTGAGCCCGATCATGTAACCCCATACGGTATTGGTGCGGCATTTCTTCTCCGTACGCAGGAAATACTCGAAGTTGTTGATGAACGTCAGGTTGAGTTCCTTCAGGGGGATGTCGTCACGGCGGTACACTTTCGGGACGAACTCGCAAAGGTGCCTGTATATGGTACGGTAGCGGTTGTATGTTCCCTGCACGCGGCTATGTCCCACTTTCTTGATGAACTCCTCATTGTGCTGCTCGAAGAGCTTCAGCAGCGTCTCGCGTTTCACGCCCAGCCCGAGGCAGGCGTCCCTCAGCCTGGCGGCGGTGACATAGCCGTCGGACTGCATCAGTTCCTGGTAACGGCGGTTCACGTCCACACGTATCCGGTCAACCGCCGCATTGATTTTCTGCGCCTCGGCGCTCTTGCCCGTGGCACGTGCCGTTTTCACGTCCCAAAGTTTCGGGGGCACGTCCAGCTTGCAGCTGAACTGCTTGATTTCGCCGTCCACCGTAAGACGGCACATCAGGGGGAGATAGCCGTTGGCTCTCTCGCTGCCCTTCTTCACGTAGAAGAGGATTTTGAAGGTCGATCTGCTCATACTCGTTTTCATACTTTTTTGATCGTTACAAAGTTAATATCAAGCGAGTTGTCCTCAGGTATGAAAAACTGTGCAAATTACTGAAATAGAACCTGTTGTGCCGTTTCTTGTTCCTGTTATATCAGTAACGATATGGGAACTGAAGTCTTTCGCAGTTTTTAGCGGATCTCCTTTTTCAGCTTATGCAGTATTATGAGTTAAACACCTAACTGCTTAATAGACTGCATTCTTGCTGTATTATCATCAACCTTGCTTTTTCTTGCTGCGTTTACTTTAAATAACATCAAGAATGATAAAAGGACATACCGACATAGACATCTGGAATACCGGCTTTTTCATTAACGCAGATTATTTTTCCGATGATTTCATTATTTATAATAATACGGGAAAAGATCTTACCCGCAAGACTCTTGCCCATCCTTTCTTTCACAACAATTCATATAAAACGACCTATACTTCATTTATACTGTGCCTTTCCGGAACTTCTGAAATAGAAATAGACTCCATCAACTATTCTACTAAAGAGAATACATTACTAATGATGGTGCCTAATCAAATAATTAAATATAATAAAATAAGCGAGGATTACAAAGCACATCTCATCATGATATCTAATAAATATTTTGATACCCGAGATAATTTTTATAAAATGATGTCTCTTTAATTCCTCTAAAAAATCATCCATGTGTCAATTTGAATATCGCGGAAACAGATTTATTGAAAACATATCATGTATTGCTTTACAAAAAAATCAGTGAAGAAAATAATCTGTTTCGTGATTTTACCATACAATATCTGATACAAGCTACTTTCTACGAAGTATGCCAGCTCCTACTAAAGCATCTGGAAATAAAAAAGAAAAAACTGCCGCATAAAGAAGACATATTCAAACAGTTTTTAAAACTGGTAGAAACCCATCATTATAAAGAAAGAGACATTTCTTTTTATGCTGAGAAACTTTGTCTAACCCCTAAGTATTTATCTTCCATAATCCGGGATGTTAGCGGAGAACTGGCAGGAAACTGGATTGACAATTATGTAATTATTGAAGCAAAAGCCCTACTGATTTCTTCCAACCTTACCATTCAGGAGATTTGCTATAAACTGAATTTTTCTACTCCGTCCTCATTCACCCGTTTCTTTAAACGAATAACCGGCATGTCACCAAGAAAATTCAGAACACTAAAAGTTTTTCCCAACTTAATAGAATAAAAACATATAATATCTTGCCACCTGCCCTTATCTTCATGAATGAAGACAAGTACTTTTCCCACCTCGCCCGGTCTCTATTTGAACTTCAAATATCCTATGCGAGTATATTTTATTCCTTTGTTCTCATAATGAGAAAGAACTTTAGCCGATTTTAAATACAAACTTTCATGGACATTGATTTTTTTTGTATAACAGCTCAACATATCCGGTGACATACTGGAAGCCGCCGCCTTTATAATGAAAGTATAACGGTTGCCATCAGCATCAGCGGCAAGCACACTCTGGTCCACATAATATCCGGTTGTTTTGTATATGTCCAGTTGTAACCTTATCCCTAAGACTTCTAAACGCAAGTCGGATAGTTTTTCTCCCGGCTGACCGATAAAACGACTGCCAGCCGGCAAATGATGTTTTCTGATAACCGTTTCATAATGCACAGTAGCAAAAGCCTTCGCTAACATTGCCAGCTTCTTATCCCTAGGATTTCGGGCCTCAAATTTGTGTGCCAGCCAAAGTACATAGTTAGGATCAATGTAATAAACCTCCGCTAATCTTTTTCCACGATATTTTCCAAATGCGACTATATCCTCGGATATTCCATAATAAGGTTCAAAAAAAGGTATTGTCTTTTACTTTCAGCAGGACGTTACAGTTCTGCAAATACTGAAAAGCACGTTCTGCCGCATCATTAAAAGTGACAGCCAGCGATTGAATAAACAAAGGGGAATAAATATTGTCCGGAAATATACGCCATAATGCATAATATGATCGGTAAGGGGTAGAAAACACTGATTGCATAATATCCCGCATCTTCTCTACGGCCTTTATTGAAGTTGTCTATCTTTTGAAAAACTCTCTCGGCCATAACGCTAGTGATCTGATATAGGGTTACATCTCTATCCATAGTTACCTCCTATCTTTATAAGGTAAAGATTTTCTTTTCGTAAATATAGCATTTTTCGATGAAAGGACAAGGGTTTCACCATTTTACATAAATTATTTTCTATAATATAAACTGCCGTGTGAACAGGAAAAGTAATAGTTCATAAAAGTATATATAGAAAAAAGTCTGCTTGCTTTCCTTCTTGCAAACAGACTTTGTACTTATAAATCTAATCTTCTAATTACTCAAATATATTGTCCAATCCTCCGGTTTCTTCTACCGAAGTTTCATCTATCAAAGTATCCTTGCAAGGATCAAAGTCATCAGGAATATTGAATTTCTCGTCCTGAGAGTATCCCAAGCTCTTGTCCTTATAGACTTTCTGCATATAAAGCCCCCAAGATAGGAAGTGCCATAGCAGCCCCCTGCCCGTCCACCATCGTATCAAAGTGAATATCACGCTCTTCACCACCTACCCATACACCGGATACCAATGAAGGGGGTGAATCCCATGAACCAACCGTCAGAATTACGGTTGGTTGTACCTGTCTTTCCTCCCATATCGGCAGTAATACCATATAGACGGCGTACACGCCCACCCGTACCTTCATTGATGACCGCACGCAGCATGACCAACATTTTATAAGCACTTGTTTCACTAATCACCTCATCCATTTGTGGAGTGAAATTCGCCAACACATTTCCTTCATTATCCTCAATACGGGTTACAAAAACAAGGCGCTGTACGAATACCCCGATTAGCAAATGCCGAATAAGCACTGACCATTTCTCCTACAGAAATCTCACAAGGGCCTAAACAAAGTGAAACCACCGGATCTATCTGTTTATTTTGTACACCAAATGAATGAATCAGACGAACCAACTGATAAGGATTAAGTTTCCCCATCAAATAAGCCGTTACCCAGTTATCAGAATTTGCCAAGCCCCATTTGATGGTAACCATCTCTCCGTAACGCTTCTTGCTGGCATTACGCGGTGACCATGGACGGCCATTTTCATCTATCAAGGTCTGCTCTACATGGCGCACCTGGTCACAGGGAGAAAAACCGTTCTCCATAGCTAAAGTATATACATAAGGTTTAATAGTAGAACCCACCTGGCGACGGCCTACCATCGCCATATCATACTGGAAATAATTATAGTTGGGTCCTCCCACATATGCTTTTACATGACCGGTCAACGGATCCATAGACATGAATCCCGCTCTAAGGAAGAACTTATAGTATTTCAAAGAATCCATCGGAGTCATAATGGTATCCTTTTCCCCCTCGTATGAGAATACGGACATTTCATATTTAGTATTGAACGCTTTTCTTTATTTTCTGCTTCCGAACACCCTGCCTCTTTCATGATACGATAACGGTCAGTCTGCTTCATGGCCCTGGTCATGATAGAATTCACTTCTGCCTCTGTCAGCTGATTCGTAAACGGAGCCGTTTTCTTTTTCCGTTTTTCCTTGAAGAAGCGGGGTTGCAAATACTGCGCCACATGTTCGTAAACAGCTTCCTCAGCATATTTTTGCATACGTGAGTCGATAGTGGTATAAATCTTCAGACCATCCGTATAGATATTATAATTAGTACCATCTTTCTTCT
>ENA-OPYX01000519-OPYX01000519.1-human-gut-metagenome-genome-assembly--contig:-NODE-519-length-22568-cov-3.718283_pt1 | contig 22568 bp, 30 predicted proteins | sample MGYA00242639_ERZ504486 | MGnify/ENA primary metagenome ERZ504486 (study PRJEB26092, sample SAMD00036296) | human gut metagenome | host: Homo sapiens | study: EMG produced TPA metagenomics assembly of... | reverse complement strand
AGATTATTTTTACCAAAAAAAAGACCGCTTTCGCGGTCTTTTTTTTGATTTATTCAACTGATGAGCTGATGATGACGTTAGCTGTTTCTTACTTTAATATTATCGTCAAAACGTGGATTGTACCGTTATTTTCTGCATGAGATACACCCAACATTGAAAATGCCGTTGCAGTAGCATTTTTTATATCCAAATTAAGTGTAACTGCGTTTTCAGTATCCATATCACCGTTTACGTAAGGTGTTATAACGACTTTTTCAGTCTTAGCTTTGAAATCAACCGCAGTTTGAACATGATACAATGATGAATATGTCTTATTATCTTTTGATGATGTCAAACCTGTTTCCTTGTATGAAGAATCGGCATAATCATAGTACATCAATTTACCGTCTTTCGGCTCTAATACAAGGAATGAACCTGTGGCAACATCTTGATTTGTTTGGCAATTATCACCGAACTTTATGAAGCTCTTTTCACCAATTCCCAAATCAAGGTCGATAACAAGTGCGTCACCGCTCATTGAAGTAAACTTCGATGAACCGTTTCTTGTACCGTAGTTTGCGCTCAATGAATGATACGAAGCCTTTCCGCCAAACGGACTGTCAACAATATTATGTGCGCCACGTCCGATAAGACCGATATTCATAACTTGGTTGTTTTCTTTCCACTGTGTATCACTGTTATATAGGTTACCTGTAACTTCACCGTCATCAAAACTCATATCAAGCAAGTAATTGTATGTATGAAGCATTATAGTAATTTCTTTTTCAATTTCGTTACATACGCACTTAACCACAATATCCTTTTGACTTGTTTCAGGCAATGTAAAGTCAGGTGATACAGTAAGTATATTACCTACAAGTGTTACATTTTCCACGTCGTTTGTTACAAGAGTCCATGTTACTTCGTCAGTGTTTTCACTGTCAACAGCTACATCAACACCCTCTGCATTTTTCGCGTCTTCTACTGTCAAAGTAATATCCTTTGCTTCTTCAACAGGAACTTTTACCATCGTTTCAGTAGCTTTTATTTTGTAAGTTGTTATACTGTCAAATGCTTGGCTTTAATTCAAATTTAGCAGTAAGAGATACATTGTTTCTTACTCTGAATGAATATTCTTGCGTCACTTGAAACAAGATTTGAACCTTCGTTACCAACCTGTAAAGCGGTATCCGTCTTTTGCAGCAGCTTTAACTGTTGTAATTGTATTCAAATCAACTGTGGTTGCTGTTTCATCTAACGCCATTGATTTCAACTGTACCCATTGTTTCATCATTCGAAGCAACCGCAACGTTATATTGATGGAAGTGCTTCTTTTTCGATTGTAGCAATCTTTAAGTTTGTAATATCGAAATCAAATGCAGCCGCCTTATTTACATATTCAAATACAATTTGATCCAATGTTGCAGGAGAAACTGTTATTTCTGTTGTTTGATAATTGTCAACAACATGTTTTACAGGAGTACCGCCGTCTATTGACATTGTTTCAATACCTGTGTCTAAATCGAGTTCGTAATGAACATTTGACCATCTCTTAGCACTTATAGTACCTACAACTTGACCGTTCATTGTAACTTCTACCGCATTATTACTATTTAGTGCAACTTTGAACGGATTAATCGCTGCCGGCCACTTCCACGGGTCACCGCTTGTTACAAACAAGATTGACGGTGTACCGCTATTATAACGGAAATCAAAATCCATCATCAATTTACCCGACTGTACAGGCTTATCAAACTTTTTATATACATATGCACTTCCTTGAGCTGATCCGTTTGCTTGTAGACCATTTGAAGAAATATGTGCATATGATTTTGAATCAGCTTCACCATATGTAAACGCAAAGTCAGACGCAGTCTGATTTGAACCGCCCGATGCCCAGCCGCCTTTTCCGTCAAGGCTGCCGCCGCTTTCTACACCGGTATACTTGAATTCTTCATTTAACTCATTTGATTCATTTTTAATTATAGCTTCTTTTACAACGCTTTCAGTATGAGGATATGCGTATGCTTCCATAGTCAATGGACTACCCTCTTTGTCCTCATAACCCCACAACATTACTTTATATGTTTGATTGTCACCAACCGTCAAATCAGTGTCGAATCTAAGATTTTGAACTCCGTCCTGTGTATTATCAACGTGATCTGTTGAAACGGCAAGATTTTCAAGAACACCTGTTTCTTTATTATATACCGCAACATATGCTCTACTGTATGTACTCATCATTGATTTGTCGAGAGGAAGAACATCAACGCTTTTTAGTACGCCGTCAGAGTCAAAATTAACACCCGAAATTCTTGTCGCAAATTCGTATGAAGCCAATGATTGATATGTTGGCCAACAATCATTTGACGGATAACCTGCATTTATAATATCCTTGGATACCGGAACAGGTTGTACATCTGTACTTCCGTTCGTAACTCTTGTCATAAGAGGTGCAAGTGCAGGATATTCAATTACATCTCCTTCTGTAAAGAACTTGTGTGCCAAAGCGTCAGCTCCTGCGTCATTAGGGTGTGTACCGTCAGTTTTCCCCCCTTTAGATGTTTGGAAATAGAAGTTTGACAAAGCTTGTTTGTTTGTAACTTTTTCATCTTTTACAGTAGCCTCTTTTGTCACTGTTCCAAGCCAATCAAGAGTCGGTTGGTTCAAATCCACGAATGCAACATTACTGTCTGCCTTATCCGTCACACCTTCGGCTATAACACTGTCCGCCCAAGCGTATGTTGTGTCAGAAACATCATCACCGCTTGTCTTTTCAGCCGCAGCCTTTTTTACAAATTCAGCCGCTTTTTCAGCACCGGCTGTTTTGATAATATCAACATAATATTTTGCCACCTTACTGTATTGAGCCAAAGTTGTAGACCATGTATTGGTTGTTTCGTCATATTGACTCGAGTTATGTCTGTCTATCGGACCTACAAGAATAAGTGTTGCACCTACAGCTTTACAAGCGTCGTAATACTTTGACAAGCAACCCAAATATCCTGATGAACCATGCGGATTATCCCCCGCCTTTGCATGGTTGTGACCGTATTCAACATACATAAAGTCGCCTTTTTTGATGTTATTCTTTACAATGCTAAAGTGACCGTTATCTGCGGCATTTAATCCGCCTTCACCTTGGTTTGATACCGCAACGGTTGACGGAACGTACTTTGACAAATATGCACCTACACCCGTATAATTCTGCAAATCAAAGTATGGAAGTCCGGCATTTCCGTCTGTAACTGTCGAGTCACCCAATACCCATAATGTTGTAGGCTTATTTTCGCCTGTTTCGTCTATTTGCTGAATTACAAGCGAAGAAAGTGCCGCATTATCGCCCAAAAGCGACAAGTTAAGCATATCATCTACAAAGTTTCCTTCATTTTTTGAAGTTGATTGTTTCAACATCAACAGAAAAATCTACAGAAACAGTCTTTCCTGCTTCTATCTTCTGTTTGTGCATAGCAGGGTGTCTTCTTTCATAATACAAAGAAGCCTCTGCGTCTTTTGTTGAGTCAAGTGTAGTCACTTCTGCGTGCACTCTGTAATATGTACCGTTATTTACATATAAACCAAAGCTTACAGGATAGTATGCGCCTGTCGTATACTCAGGATATGTAGCGTCCTCATCTTCAACCACGCCTACACCGTTTACACTTTCATCAAGTTTCACGGTTTGTCCCGATTTATACTCAAAGCTGTCATACTTTGTCGTACTTTCTGTGACACTTTCATCATTGCCTATAAAACCGTAATCTTTCGATTTTATTACATTTCTGTCTGTCGCTACGTCTGTGTATCCGTCTTTTTGGGTTGTTCCGAATGAAAATTTCCACTCTTTCAAAACATTATCGCCTTCAACAAGCGGAGTATATTCTGCCGCACTTGCCGTCATAGGCAATACGATACTTCCTGCAATCATTGCCGTTGACAATGCGGCGCAAAGCAATTTTTTTAGATTGTTTTTCATAAAACCTTCTCCTTTTTTATAAATTTTCCTCTCTCAAATTTGCCGTTATAAATTATATTATCATATTCTTTCCAAAAAGAAAAGCAGATTAATAAAAAAAGTAGTTTTTTTATTAAATCTGCTCTGATTTTTTACTTTTTCTTTACTAAGCATTGCACCCTCGCAAACATGGCTGTGCCGTTTTAAAACTTAACTATCTGCTCCGCGTGATTTGCAACTTCGATTTCATTACCGTTTTCGTCGCACATACTGTTAACCGTCTGTACAAAAAACGGTTTCATAGGCTGAATTATCTCTATTTCGTCCCCCTTAAAGAAACGGTTTCTCTGTGTAATCGTTGCAATGCCCATTTCCGCGTCATACGACTTGACTATACCGATAAGGTCGTAATCTCTGATATACGAACTTGATGTGTAAACTTGTGAATTTTCATCGGGCTTGCCGAAATAAAAACCTGTTGTATACGGTCTGTGACTGACCTTGCAAAGCTCTTCATATTCCGCTTCATTAAACACATAATTTTCGGGATCGGCACAATATCTGTCAATCTCACGTCTGTATGCTCCGACAACCGTTGCAACATAATAAGAAGTTTTTTACTCTGCCCTCGATTTTAAGGCTCGCAATACCGCTTTGCACAAGCTCAGGTATATGACGGATTGTACACAAGTCCTTTGAATTAAATATAAACGTACCTCTTTCGTTTTCAAACACGTCCATATATTCACCCGGTCTTGTTTCCTCGACAAGTTTGTAATTCCATCTGCACGGATGTGCGCAAGCACCCATGTTTGAGTCACGTCCTGTCATATAGTTTGACAAAAGACATCTGCCCGAATACGATATACACATAGCGCCGTGTATAAATGCTTCAAGCTCCAAATCTTCAGGAATTTTCTTTTGAAATTCCGCAATTTCTTTAAACGACATTTCTCTTGCAAGCACGACACGCGTTGCGCCCATCTTGTACCACTTTATTGCCGAGCGATAATTAATGTTATTCGCCTGTGTACTTACATGAATAGGTATTTCCGGTGCAAGTTCCTGCATCATATCAAACAATCCCAAATCTGCCACAAGCACTGCGTCAAAGCCGTAATTCTTTATATCTTTGACAAACTCCTCAAATTCTTCAATATCATCATTATGCGGAAGAATATTTGCGGTAAGGTACACTTTTTTGCCTCTGTCGTGAGCGTACGTTATACCCTCCTGCATATCTTCCTTTGAAAAAATTTTCCGCCGCAACGCGCAGCGAAAACATTTCACCGCCGATATACACCGCGTCCGCACCGTAATCTATCGCTGTTTTCAATTTCTCCAAGCTGCCGCCGGGAGCTAAAAGTTCTGGTTTCTTCATAAATATATTCCTACCCTTTATTATTTCTTTACCGATATTGTAACACCGTCACCAAGCGGTAAAAGCGATGTTTCAAGCTCCTTATGCTCCATAAGCATATCAATATATTTCCTAAGACGTTTTACAATCGTGATTTTTCTTCTCACAACGTGGTTATCGTCCGCTGTCATTCCCTTGTAAAGCACATTGTCGGAAATAAGCACACCGCCTTTTTTCAGCAATCGCACGCACTCGTCAAGCATATAAATATAATGTGCTTTCGGACCGTCAAGGAATATCATATCAAAAACTTCATCATCGTCAATATACGAAAGATAATCCTTTGCATCCGCCTCAATAACCGATATTTTTTCCGCATATCCCGAAGTTTTAATATTCTCCCTTGCAATACGCACCATATCTTCGTTACATTCAAGTGTTGCTATTTCGCAGTCATCATCTGTAGCCTGTGCCATTAATATAGAAGAATACCCAATCGCACAACCTACTTCAAGTATTTTTTTCGGTTTAACCGTTCTGCACATCACCGACAAAAACCTTGCCGTTTCAGGCTCTACTATCGGAACACTGTTTTCTTCCGCATATTTTTCAAGCGAGTGCATAAATTCATCATTATGCACTGTTTTCGCACGCAAATATTCCGTTATATACGGCGGAACAATCGCGTCTTTATCATATTCTATCATTTATCAAACCTCTTTATTGTTTTAAACTGTCTTGATTTTCAATCGCACTGTCATCGACCGAAATATTTTGTTCGGTACTCTGCATTGCCGCAAGGTGTTCTTCATATGTCTTCGAGAAGATATGTGAGCCATCCTTGCCAAGTACAAAGTAATACGCATCGGTTGTCTCCGGATAAAGTGCCGCCTCTATACATTCCGTTCCCGGATTGCATATAGGGCCTATTGGGAATCCCGCATACATATATGTGTTATACGGCGAATCTATCTGCGTGTCGGCAATAGAAAGTACAGGCTTTCTTTCACCTAAAATATACTGTACCGTCGCACACGATTGGAACTTCATACCCGAGTTTCTTCTATTATAAAATACTCCCGCAACTTTTGCTCTTTCCGTTCCGCTGTCCGTTTCACGTTCAACGATTGACGCCATAGTTATAACTTCATCAACCGTCAACCAAGCTCTGTTGCACGTTCATAATACTCCGGTTTAAACTGATTGTCAAATGCCGCAAGCATTAAATCAACAATATCGTGTGCCGACATTCCGTTCGGAATTTCGTACGTTGCAGGGAACAAATATCCCTCCATACGTCCGTCACGTTCAGGTAAGTTTTTCAAGAACGCATAATCATAATCGTCGGGATTTAAAGCCGCATAAAAGTCCTGCCAGCTTACAATACCTGCTTCATCAAGTTTCTGTGCAATCTGCTTGATTTCATAGCCCTCTGGTATTGTAATTTTCGCAGCCTCACGACTCGGCGTTATTATAAGATTAAGTATGTCACTGTAACTCATTCCATTCTCAATCGTTGCCGCACCAGGCTGAAAATTACCGTCATATCCGCCGAGCTTTGACTGCACCTTAAACAAAAGCGGATACTTATTATACCGTCGTCCTTTAACAGTTTTGCAACAGATGACGTACCGTCACCTTCTGCAACCTCTATTCTCTTACTTCCTTCTTCTATTGAAACACCAAGGCTGTCGCTTAATAGTATGCCCGTTCCCGCAAGACCCAAAACAACTATAACAGCTATGATTATCACAGGCACTTTCCATTTACCGTAACCCGTTTCATGCACCTTTACTGCCATAAAAGTGTCCTCCTTATTAATACATATTACTGCTATTCTATAACAAAATACGCTTTTCGTCAAGTTTTGCGATTTTTTTTGTCAATTTATACGATAACTTTTCTTTAATTTTTACATATTCATAATTGAAAATTTTGAGAAAGTATTATATAATATTAATATGAGATTATTTTTAAGGAGGAGTTATCAATGGGATACAAGGAAACCTACAACCGTTGGCTTACAAGCGACGTGGTTGATGATGACACAAAAGCAGAGCTTAAATCTATTGAAAACAACGAAAAAGAAATAGAAGAAAGATTTTATCGTGAACTTGAATTCGGTACAGCCGGTATGAGAGGTATCATCGGAGCGGGTACGAACAGAATCAATATATATAACGTAAGACGTGCAAGTCAAGGTGTTGCGAAATACGTTCTTTCAAACGGTGAGGACGCCGCAAAAGCAGGTGTTCTTATCGGTTACGATACACGTAATTTTTCACGCACATTTGCTGAAGAAACAGCTAAGGTTCTTACTTGTGCAGGTGTAAAGACTTATCTTTTCCCTATCGTTCATTCAGTTCCGGAAGTTTCATTCGGTATTCGCGAACTTGGCTGCAGTGCCGGCGTTATGATTACCGCCAGCCACAATCCTAAAGAATACAACGGTTACAAGGTATACGGTCCTGACGGCGGACAACTTCCTCCGGACGCGGCTGATGTTGTTGTTGCCGCAATCGACAGCTACGATATATTTGACGATGTTAAGTTTATTTCGCTTGACGAAGCAAAAGAAAAAGGCTTGCTTGAAATCGTAAGCAGTGACCTTGACGAAAAATTCCTTGATGTTGTTCAAACACAACAACAAAATCCCGAGGCAGTAGCAGAAGTTGCAGATACATTCAAGCTTATCTACACACCTTTCCACGGCACAGGCTCAAGACCAATCAAGGCAATACTTAACCGTATGGGCTTTAAAAATGTGCTTGTCGTTAAGGAACAGGATACAGAGGACGGTAATTTCCCGACTGTTAAGTCACCTAATCCGGAGGACAAGGAAGGTTTTGAAATCGCTATAAAAATGGCAAAGGAAAATGACGTTGACGTTATCATCGGTACAGACCCCGACTGTGACAGAGTCGGTATAGTTGTTCGTGACGCCGACGGCATATACAGAACACTTACAGGCAACCAAACAGGTGCTTTGCTTGTTGAATACATACTTTCATCAAAGAAAGCCAAAGGCACTCTGCCTGAAAACGGCGTTGTTATCAAGACAATCGTTACAACAGAGCTTGCCGCCGCAATCGCTCATTCATACGGTATCGAAATTATGAACGTGCTTACAGGCTTTAAGTACATAGGCGAAAAAATGACAGAGTTCGCAAAGACAGGCGACCATACATATCTTATCGGCTTTGAAGAAAGCTACGGTTATCTTGTAGGTACTCACGCACGCGACAAAGACGGCGTTGTTGCGACAATGCTTATCGCAGAAATGGCTGCTTACTACAAAACAAAGGGTAAGTCACTTTACGAAGCACTTATGGATATATACAAGAAGTACGGATATTATTCAGAAAAGACAGTTTCATTTGTAATGCCGGGTAAAGACGGTATGGAAAAGATGTCACAGTTACTTACAGACCTACGTCAAACACCGCCGACAAAAGTTGCAGGTATGGACGTTGTACTTTACACCGACTATCAGTCACAAACAATTAAAGATACAAAGGGCAATGTTTCACCTCTTAAAGGTTTGCCGAAGTCAAACGTATTGAAGTACAACCTTTCAGACGAAAAGACTTACTTTATCGTAAGACCGTCGGGAACAGAGCCGAAAATCAAGTTGTATCTCGGCACATTCGCAGAAAGCTTTGAAACAGCCGAAAAGACTATCGAAAAAGTTCTTGAAGATTGCAAAAAACAACTTGGACTATAAACCAAAATGCCTTTCTCTTTGAGAAAGGCATTTCAGATTGTAGACAAAACCGTTATGGTTTTGTCTACTTTGTTCTTGGGTGTTTGAGGTGCAACCTAATTTATAATCATTTCTGGCGACCTGTGCGACAGAAATGGTTTAAAATCTAAAGTTTCGACTTTGGAGGAACTTTATGATTTTTTCTCTAAAAACACTCAAAAATTACATCACAAGATGTGATTTTTTGGAGCTGTCGACATTTTGTCGACAGACTCATTAACTTGTGGTATCATTAAATTATATTACACTTGGGGGATTGCAATGGGGAAATCATTTAATCAAAAGCTGAAATTACTGTACATAATGCAGATGTTAAAGGAAAATACAGACGAAAATCACGCAATGTCCGCAAATGATATTATTTCGGCACTTGCCAAGCAAGGTATAAGTGCCGAACGCAAGAGCATTTATGATGACATTGAACGGCTTAAATTATTCGGTTGCGATATTTTGAGCAGAAGAAGCGAGCCGAAAGGATATTATCTCGCGTCAAGAGATTTTGAAATTGCAGAATTGAAGTTATTGGTTGACGCAGTTCAATCTTCAAAATTCATTACAGAAAAGAAATCAAATCAGTTAATTCACAAAATCGAACAGCTCGCCAGCCGTCATGAGGCTCAAACGCTTCAAAGACAAGTCGTTGTTTCAAACAGAATTAAGACGATGAATGAGAGTATCTTCTATAATATAGATAAACTTCATTCCGCAATATCTTCAGATGTTAAAATCACTTTCAAATATTGTTCATGGACGCTTGCCAAAAAGCTTGAACCGAAAAAGGACGGTGCAAATTACACCGTAAGTCCGTATATTTTGGTATGGGACGATGAAAATTACTATCTGATTGGTTTTGATGATGATAGCAAAGAAATACGCCATTACCGTGTAGACAAAATGCTTAACATAACAATAACCGCCGAAAAACGTGACGGCGGTGACCAATTCAGCAAATTCGATATAGGAAACTATTCAAAAAGAACATTCGGTATGTTTGCAGGTGACGAAAATACACTCGAAATTGAATTTGACAATAACCTTATCGGTGTTGTTATGGATAGGTTCGGCAAGGATATTATTTTAAACTCAAATACTGAAAATACGTTCGTTGCCAAATTAAATGTAAACATCAGTTCACAGTTTTACGGTTGGCTTGCAGGACTCGGAACAGGTGTAAAAATCCTTTCTCCGCAGTCTGAAGTCGAAAAATATTTAACATATATTAAGGATATATCCTCAAAATATACACATTTTTGATGTTTTGTTATATTATATCCTGTAAACATATAACCATTAATACATTTAATGGTTATTTTTTCTTTCACTTTTCATAAAAAACATTTCGTATTAATCGGATTTTTTATCTATTTAATGGTATTATTATTCATTTTGTTGACAAATCAATCGACTGTGATATAATGTAGCCAATGTACAAAGTTGTGCATTTATTTTTATACCGCCGGGTATAGAAATAACGTATCTGGAAATAATCATATTGATATTTCCGAAGGATAGGAGGTTTTTACCATGAAACAATTTTCTTATACAATTCAAGGTGAACACGGACTTCACGCCAGATGTGCCGGCAAACTCGTACAAAAAGCACAAAATTTTACGTCGAACATTAGCATTGAATATAACCAGAGAATTGAAAACTTAAAAAGACTTTTTACAATAACTTGTCTTGGCATCAGTAAAGGTGATTTCGTTACTGTCAAAGTTGAAGGTAACGACGAAACTGAAGCCGCAAATGTTCTTGAAAATTATTTTAAAGAAAATCTTTAAAGACAAAAAGCACGTCTGATACAGGCGTGCTTTTTGATTTGTTTGCACAAAAAAATCGAAACAAGCATAACCTGTTCCGATTGGAGCTAATGGGGGGAGTCGAACCCCCGACCTACTGATTACGAATCAGTTGCTCTGCCAACTGAGCTACACCAGCAAAAATGAAATATAAGAGAGAGCCGAAGCTCTCTCTGTAATATTTTTAGTTAAACAAACTTTTAGCAATCGTGCTGACTGCTTTTCCGTCTGCTCTTCCCTTAACTTTCGGCATAACGTATTCCATAACCTTACCCATGTCTTTCATGGTGGTTGCACCTACTGCTTTAACGCCTTCTTCTACAATAGGACGTAGCTCGTCCTCTGTAAGCTGTTTAGGAAGATATTCCATCAAGCATTCCATTTCCTGTTTTAACTGAGAGATTAAATCCTCTCTGCCACTCTTTTCATATTCAGGAAGAGAGTCCTTGCGTTGCTTTAATTGCTTTGCAATTACCTCCAAAATATCCTCGTCATCAAGAGTTACTTTGTTGTCCTTTTCAACCTGCAATATTGCAGTACGGACAAGTTGTACTGTATTTTTGCGTACAGTGTCTTTGTTTTTCATTGACGATTTTAGATCTTCTGCTAATTTTTCCTTTAAAGACATTATCGTCATCTCCTTATGTTGCTAATTAAAAATTAGAACTTTCTTTTTCTTGCAGCTTCTGATTTCTTTTTACGCTTTACGCTTGGCTTTTCATAGTGCTCACGCTTTCTGATTTCAGACATGACACCTGACTTAGCACATTGACGCTTGAATCTGCGAAGTGCGCTATCTAATGATTCATTATCTTTTACTCTTACTTCAGACATTGTTTTCCCCTCCCTCCGGCAAGTCAATTCTAAAAACGGACTTGATGGACTCAGTTATACACTGTTTGTACAACAATATCTATTATACCTTATTTTACATAGATATGTCAAGATATTTTAGTGATTTTTATAAAGATTTGTTTATTTTTTTAGCTGCCGACAAATTTATCGGCAGCTGTATTTATTATTTCAATGTTTTTGACAAACGATACATCACTACGCAGGTCCAAAGTTTTGTATCATCAAGCCCCAATCCGCTGCCGGTGCCGACAATTATACCGTTATCCACGCACCACCGAACAGCCTCTTTTGCCCAGTCGGGCATATTATCATCGATATAATTATAAATCATAGGATTTTCGATTTTGTAAACCTCATTCTGCAAAACATCAACTCTTGCAGTCTGTTCCGAAATCATTTGTTTTAATTCTTCATATTGCGACATTGTAAGTTCCTCCTCCATTTTTTCGTCGACTATCGCGTCACTTATTGCCTCGGCAATTCTGTCTGCACCGACTTCATTATATAAATCCGCGTCCGATTTAGTGTCAACAAAGCACACTTCTATAAGCATCGACCTCGCATTACTTCTGCGAATGACATACAAATTTGAACCGTTTTTTATACCTCTGTTTATAAACCCAAGCTCCGCCATATTTTCACATACCAGCTCCGCTTGTTTAAAAACTTCTCCGTTATAGGTATAAACCTCAGTTCCTCTGCCGCCGCCGCTGTTAAAGTGTATCGAAACGAACAAATCAAGCGGTTGTGCATTCGCTTTATCCACAATCTTTTTCAAATTTTCACTTACCGTAGAAGAATAATCGTCAGTGCAATCAACCACCGTAACACCTTTTGCCCTGAGATACTCCATTACTTTATAACCGACTCGGCGCGTTTCGTTGCTTTCGTTAAGGAATCCGACCGCACCGCTGCCGACTGTACCGCTGACAGTGTGTCCGCAATTTATTCCTACTATCATATATCTCACTCCCCATATATTATATTCACTCACTGTCCGCACTGTTACTGTCACGAATTTGGAGCAATATATCCTTTATTGCTTTCGGCATTCGCGGGTAAATCACCGCCACATTTTCCAACACACTTATACCCTCATTCGCCACGTAAAACATAATAACTATTTCCCGAATTGCAACATTGTCACCTGTAATCTGTTGCAGAACATTTGAAAGTGCTACTATAATTAATATAGTAATCTTTTTGAGTAATCCTTTAAACCCAATCTCACTTGACATTGTTTTTGTATAAATTGCTTTAATAACACCCGTTAAACAGTCAAGCACCATTATCACTAACAGCGCCCACAAAATACTGTCCCACTGACCGAAAATCGCGGCGAAATATCCGCCCACAATTCCGATAACCGTACTTGTCCAATTAAAAATCTTATCCATAAATTATTCCTCCGTTTTATTTATTTTCAGCTTGATTTTTTAACTCCGCCACCGTTTTTACAACCTCGATCGGCTCTTGGAAACCATAACTGCAAAGTGCATTATACATTTCATAAACATCGCTGATTATATAGTCAAGCCCCGGATAATTAACCGAATTACTTTTTTCTAAGCCTTCGGCAACCCACTTCAGCAAATCCGTCACACGATAACTTGCATCTTTACCATTTACAATATCATTCGCACCGACTTTTCCGCTTACAAGTTCATTTATTGCCCCAACAAACGAATCTCTGTTATTCGTTTTGAGAGCGTCAAGCGTGTTCAATCCTTCAAATCTGATTATACCCGCATATATTTCGGCAACTTCCGCTTTCATATATGTTACATTCATCTTTGCAACATTACCCGATTCAGGCTGTTCCGTAACTTCCAAGCCCAATGTACCGTTATCGCAGTCATATAACAAATTAATCCACTTTTCTCCTTCTTCACCTTTTTCCGCCGAAAACGAGGCAGAAATCGGTGCTGTTTGTATATATGCACGTCCGTCCCTAAAAATTTTAGTCTGCACAGGTAAGCTGTTTATCGTTACTGTACCGTTTCCGTTTCCTGCATTTATGTTTATAATAAAATCAGCCTTTTTCAGACTGTGCGTTATCTTATGCGTAATATTCTTTTCTCTTCCGTACAACTCGGTTTTGTCTGCTTTTTCAAAAAATCTTGACTTGTTTTCTTCATTATCTGCCTGTCGCTCCATTTTTTCATATTCGATACGACCGCTCAATTCATCATCTGCCTCTTGACGCGAATTTACCTCGTCTGAAATCTTGATTTCAAGCGAACTGTCCGCTTTCTTTCTGTCCGATATTTCGGTTGAAATTTTGCCCTCAATCGAACTGTCTGCCGTCTTTCTGTCCGACGTTTCCTTTGTTATTTTATCAGTCAAATCATTACCTAAATTCACACGTTGATTTATTTCTTCACTCAAATTATCCTCTAACGTATTATATTCGTCCTGCACCGTCTGAAAATTCGATTTTACCTGTTGCCACCATTTTTTCAGCAAAGTTTTTTCCGTCAAAATTAAAATCTAATTTCATTCTTATTCTCCTTCCACCAATATCCTTTTACCGTTAATACACAACACACCGTTACTGTCCTGTGTAATAACATTATCCCCCACACTCAATTTTTCCGTTTCAAAATCACCCTTAAAATTCATATTGCCCTTGTCCGTAATATTCACAGCCGAATTGCCGTTGTTGTCCGTAAATATTAAACACAAACTGACCGTTCACATTGCCAATCTGCGTTTTTACGTCACCGTCCGTTGACACCTCAATAATATCAGATAACAGCGAAACCGTACCGTTTTCACCGTTTATTTTCATTCCGGACTGTGAAATAACACCGCTTACCGATTTTTGCCTTGACTTTACCGCCTGTTGTCGATACTTTTTTGTAACGTTTTGCAAGAGTTCCTATTTGTTCAAGATAGAAAAACAAATCCTTTTTTTACCCTGCCGACAGATATAACGGTATCGTCACTTTGATAAGGATAATATTCAAGCCTTATGACGCGTTCTCTAATCTCGTTTCCGCAGTCGATTACAGTCACCGTATCACCGATATTAATTTTCTCGTCCGCATAATCCGCCAGCTTTGAAATATCGGCATATCCGCCTGTTATATTAACACAAGGCACGTCAATTCTTTCCTCATTTTCACTGTCAAACTCCCACCGTGCACGTCTTAATATTTTACTCGGTTCAATATAATCGGTATAATCACGATACCCCTCACGAACACCGTAAATATCCGCGTTTTCACTTATAATATACTGCTTTCCGCTGTTCACACTTCCGATATGTGCGTCATCTTTTCCGTAAGGGTACAACTTCGTCACCATATCGGTTATATCCCTTTCTATCGAAATATCTTTCATATTCTTTGAAAGATCAAGCCTTAAACAGCTTTCACCGCCTATACGCTCCACAAGGGCAATCTTGTAATTGTCGGCATAAATCTCGCCCTTACCGCAGTTTTCGATAAGAGCCTTAACCGCCTCATACGGATTGGTCTTATCCATAGAAAAGAAATCAACTTTAAAACCGCTGTAATCAACTCGTTTCAATCCGACTTTTGTCAATTCACTGTCCGTCATAAGCGAAAACTTCGTATTTTTAAATATCTGCCCCAAAACATAAGACGGAGTTTTTCCGATTAAATCGGGAATATTTTGAATATGTATGTTCGACGCGTCCGCATTATAGACGTGACTGCATTCCGCCGCAATAAAATTCTTTTCACCGATTGTTTTTGTTACCTTTATAATTCTGTATGCCTGACCCTCGCATACAACGATTTTATTTTCACTTATAATTTCCGACTTTTCATTTATCGGGTGCGAAAAATCAAGCCTGTGTTCACCGTTTATTTCATACGTAACACGCACATCATATGCGTCACCGATTACAATACCCTTGTCAAACATAACACTGTTATACGGTAATATTCTAAGCATTTCCGTCACCCCATTCCAAGTCGTCAAAATGTTCACCATACATAAAATACGGCGTATATGAAATTTCGACCGTCATATTTTGACTGTTTGAATTTACAATATGAAGTTTGTTTCTTCCCGACGGTAATTCAAAAAACTCACCCGACACCAATATATTTTCGCTTGTATTTTTGACATTTTGTTTTTCAAAATCAATAGTTGTCTGACCGTTTGACATAAACGCAAGCGATTTGCCGTTCATAGACAGCGTTACATTTCTTGCACTCGCTCCAAGCTTTACAATCGGTCTTACAGGTCTGTCACCGAAATTGTATACACTTATATCACCGCTGCCGGAAATATTAAATTTAAACAAACACGAAATATCAATAGGTATATTTGCACCTAACATAAAAGGCATTTCCAAAGCCGGGCCTTCCGTATCAAAAATACATTTACAAAACGGTTCTGCCCTGAACGACACCTCCATAACCGCCTTACGACCGCTGTGTTCAGGCATATATATAACCTCGTCCGACACTTTCCCCCGCCATTTTGAAAATGGCATATCATCAAAAATCAGCTCACCCTCACCGCAAAGCCACAGAGAAAGCAAAGACAGCTTCCTCTGCATTTCCGCAAGATTATCGGCATATATGTTAAACGTAACCGTGAATATCCTGTCATTATAAAACTCACGTCCGAAAGGATTAGCTTTTGAAAAATCATATCCGCCGTCACGGTACGGCAAATCGACAATATTCTCTTTTACGCTCGGCAATATCGGTCTTGATTTAGTCCTCACCGTCACATCGAAATCGAAAGAATGACGGTCTTTAAATATAAAACCATTCCTCATATAATCCCCCTTTAATTGTAATTACCGTATGATACAGCCAGTCCGACTCTGTTTTGAAGTGCGTTCAAAATATCACGGCTGTCCCCTCTTATGCTGATATTTCTGTTGTCAGAATAAGAATTTGACGATACCTTAATCGACTTTATTGCACTTATAGTCTGATTGAACAACGATGTAATCACACTTTGCATATTTTTTACGTCAAAATTCACGCTTTTCACGATTTTTTCTATATTCATTCCGTTTTTTTCGATAGTTGCAAGAAGATATTTCTTATTTGCCTCAACGGTATCATAACTGTTTTCAAGACTTGTTAAAGTTGCGGTATGTGTTTTTTGTAATTTGTACATTTCCTCTTCACGTTTTATCTTTTTCATCTGCTCCTGCAAAGATTTGTATGTATCCATACCTTTTTGAGTAACCGCATTTTTATATATGCTCAATTTGTGCGATATTTCGGACTTCGACTCGTTCCTGTCCTCAACCTCCCACTTCGTGCCAAGTGCCTTTTCTTCACTTGAAAACTGTTCTTTCAGATTATTTATGTATTCCTTTTGCTTATCAAGAAGTGTGTCCGTTGCCTCGATTTTTGCATTATACAAATTCAAAACCGCATACATAGTATCGTCACTGTATTCCTGCCAACCTACAAAACCGCCGTCATACATTTTCTGAATACGTTCGATACTGCGTTCGTAAAACTGAATATGACTGTCGCCTGTTTCGTCCCAATCATCATATGCATCGCGGATATTTTTCCAATTCTTCGCGTCACTTTTCCACTTTTCATAAACGGCATAATTCTTTTCATTCTCAAGCTTGCCGATTTTCAAATCGACATCGGCTTTGTACTCATAGAAATCCTCCCAAATTTCTTTAATTTCCTCTGCCGAATATGCGGTTGACGTAACCATTTCCGACACCATAGCATTATAGTTGTAAAGCTGTCTTTTGTACGATTCAATCTGCTCGTCAACACCCATATCATTCACTTGCACCTGATATTTAATCCAAGCGTCGGAATGTTTTTTGTAGTCTGAAAGTGCGGTTTCACTCGCCTTTTTTTCTTCTTTCCAAATTTTCTTCTGCGACGCGAAAATCTCCTCTTGAATTTCTTTCACAACCTCGCTGTCATAACTGAATTGCTCCATCAATTCATTCCAAAGCCTTAATTCCTCTGTCGGAGATACATCGTTTGTTTTTTTTCGTAGTGGTTTAAATCAGCCTTTTTTATTTCAAACATTTCATTGTTTTTGCCGGACGCATAATGCGGAATACCCATACCGTTCATTATCGCCTTTGTTTCGTCAGCCGTATAAACCTTGTCACCTTGCGACAGCGGAACAACCACATCACGCCCGCTAAACATCATAAGTCGCCCGTTATGCTCGATAAGCTCACGCGGATCACTTACGCCCCTTTCATCATTTACAACCGCCAAATCGCTTTTTGCATATTGTGTTCCGTCTGCCAGTTTCGGCATTCCCTGCACATTGTACTTAACAGTAACATTGACTGTTCTGTCCTTCAAACTGTTTATACTTGCTCTTGCCGAACTCACACCGCTTGCGGTATTGTCAACTGCGGTAATATTGATTTTTGCGTTTTTGCCGTCAAATTCACTCATTATTTTACCTGCCGATGAATTAAGTGTAACAAGTGCATTTTGTGCCGTTGCCAAAGCATTTATAAGTCCCGACGCGTCACCCGTTATGCTGACCGATAAATTAGCCGCCTCTGCCATAACTATACCTCCTCTCCGTAAAACATTCTCAAATGTTCGTTATCGTAACCTTCTGTATCTTCATTCAATCCGTCAAGCATTTTAAACAGTACCCACGGATTTTGTCTGCCAACTTCGTCAGGCAGTATGTGGTGGTACGTTAGGAACATCGTATAGATGTCCCTAAGCACCCCGCTGCCGCCTGACGTTACTCGTTTTTTGAAGAAAGAGCGTCAACGTAAAAACCCCAAAGCGCAAGACACATCTTTGCACGTTCGTTCACGTCAACGGAATCGATAATATCCTGAGTTGCGTCCGTACCCTCAAACATATAGTCCAGTGCATCTCTGCAAATGCTGAGAGGACCTTTCTTATTTTCATCATTATGTGCGTCATTAATAATGCACATCGCCTCAAAGTCAAACGGCTTTGAAACGTATTTATCTTATCTTTTACAAATGTTAATGTATGTTGCATAATTTTCTCCTTATATTTCCTGCGGATAGTAATTCATATCCGTAAACCACTTGTTTTCAAATTCATCTCTTGTGATATTTGACGGCAAATCGCTTTCATCAAAATACGCATAATAATTGTTGTCAAAATCACGTTGTACCGCCGTGTATGTTGCCTTAGCGGTTTGCTTGTCGATACTTCCGCTTGACGGCTTTGTCTTCCCGCCTACGTTTGATGCAAAACTGTATGAACCCTTGTAGTATCTTACATAGCGGTACGAGCCGTCGGACTTCAAAATTCTCCACGCCACTCCGAAATATACTGTTTTAACATCATTTCCAACTTCAACCACACCGTTTTTGCGTGTCAATCCACGCCACATTGCGTCAACCTCCGGCGGAATATCGGCATTTGTAATATCGTGTCCCAATTTTTCGATATAGCTTGACGCCTCATACGCACCGTTGTCCGCATCAAAAACATCACTGCCGCCGCTGTCGGTCGGTGCAATTTCAACCGTTCCTTTCAAATTATACGCTTCTCCGTATTCCGTTCCGCTAACGCTGTCCTCATTCACTTTAAAAAAAGTATACTTGTCCACACCTATTGTAGGTAAAGGTTTCTTGTTCATAATTTTTCCTCCGTTTTTTCATATTTTGTCTTAAAGAGATATATTTTTATAACGTAAAATACTTCTGAAATCTCATTGTCTTATGATATATTTTTTTATCATTTTCGGGAACGTCCATGGACATCTCCCTCACCCAACTGTCCTTTGTCATTGCTTCATTGACCTCTGCCGCCAAATCACTGATTACTTTCGGAATTTCCGCCCATATGTCAATTTGAATATGACCGTCTTGAATACTCTCGTCATTGTCGGCATAAAATCCGCCGCACTCAGTCACCGTATAATAACTTATAATCGGCAGATTATTAAAATTTTTTCGGATATTGAAATACCGCCTTGCATTTAACATCACCGAGTGACTTTTCAGCCTCCGCATTAATATCAATCATATAATCACCCCTTTATCGCCTCTGCGATTGCAGACAATATTGCTTGCGTGTTTGATAAAGTGCCGGCACAAGATACGGCTGTGCCGCCATTTTCGACGTACCGAATTCAACAAATACCGCATATTCCGTATCAGCCGATATAACCGCCGTATTTCCGCCGGGCTGTACATTAATTGACGACTGCAACCGTCCCGTATCGACAGGGCACAGACTTTTTGCACTTTCACATACCGTTTGAGCCCCCTGACCGATTATATCCGCAAAATTATTTTCTATATTATTTGCAATATCCGAAAGTCCGTTATCATAATTAATATCAATCTGCATTTTTCTCACTCCGCATCATCGCCGTCATACCGAAATTCCAACATTCAGCCTTTATAATCTCGAAAAATTCATCACCGAATTTAGCATATCTGCCTACTTTTATAAGGTCTGTTTTGTCGCAGAATACTTTATATTTTTTATTTTCGGTCACACCGTATATACGGTTTTCGAGTTCATTTTCATATGGCTGAATATCACACACAACACTCCCCAAAAGTGTTTTTTCACCCTTTTTTTCATATGTATTTTCACCTACTTCGTACACCTCGATTTCGGTGTCATAAAATCTTTCAAACGGATTTATCATCGGCAACCACCTCCGACGGCACTTTAACTTTCCTGCTGACAAACGGCTTTAGACGTATTGCATATTCTTTCAAATAATCATAGTTGTCGTCAGAGTATTCGACCTTTCTTTCACCCTCCGTAACCGACTTAACACCGCCGTTTTGATTTGCCGTATATCTCTTGACCGTAAGCGTCGGAATAAAGCTTACAATCTGTCTTGGCAGAACATCAATACGACAGTACGCCAGCACAGAATTAACCGTGTCCTCAATTAAAAGCATAAGAACATCGTCCTTATCATTGTCTTTAATTCCGAGCAGTAATTTCACCGCGTCAAGAATTTCATTTTTAGTGTCCCCCATTTTCAACACAGCCTTTCTGACCTATTCTTATTCGGCAGTTTTAAACACATAAATCGCACTCTTTTTATTTTCAAGCACAAATGCGTCATAATACACTCTGCCTTCAACCAGCCAGCCGTTGATTCCCGGCGGATTATCGTGGATTTTGTATTCCGACAATTTAACCGGAGAAGTCGTTGCGGCTTGATTTGTGATAATAAATTCAACGTTTTCAGGGAAGTAAGACTTCGGCACAACGATAAGCGGAATACCGTCAATCGTTCCGACTTGACCTTTAATCAAAATTTCCTGCGACATATCGCCGTTTCTGATAAAGCTTGAATCCTCCTTGATGTTCTTGTAAAAATCACTTGATACAAATGCACAACTTCCGACAAGCGGAACATTATTTTCAATAAGAGTTGTTGCACCGGTCAAAAATGCGTCATACGCATTTGCCTTTGTCACCTTACCTGTAACGGTAGTTTTTGCCCCTTCGCAAATTTTTCCAAAACGGTACTTGTCGATTTCAGGCACAACCACTTCTCTGATTTGTCTTTGAAGTGCCGCACCTGCCGCATTTGACATTTGAGTATCGTTATATGTCCCCCTGTCAATAGTGAACGTGAAACTTCTGTCACGCGTCATAGTCATTTCCTGTACAGTGTTCTCGATTTCCTGCGGTGTACCATATCTGCTTGTGCCTGATACCGAATAGTCGTTCATCACTGCGGTAGGCACTGAATATACGTTTACCGTCTTAACACCGACAAAGTCGTAATCATTGTTTACCGCTGCCGAAGTCATAGACTCTCTTGCGAATTTTTCATCGATTTTTTGAGCATACTTGCTTGCATAATTTATAGCCATTGTATTCATCCTTTCATAATCACGTTATTTATTACATTCCCAAACCGCTTAAAAACGGGTCTGTCAAATTTTCTTTTTCTCTTGAAATTTTCGGCGGAACACCCTTCAATCTTTCGGATAAACCGCTTTCGATTGCTTTCATATATTCTGCTTTAAAGCGTTCGATATTTTCCGCCATAATGTCCTTATCTGCATCTGCGACCATTCTCGCAAAATTCACAGGCAGATTTTGAGCCGCCAATTCCTTTGCCGCCTCAAATTCGGCTCTTTCGGATACATACTGCTGTCTTTCATTTTCAAAATCCTTTTGTCTTTTGTCCATTTCAGCCTTTGCTCTGTCCTCTGCCGACATTTGTAGCCATCTTCGCGGCTTCCTCTCTTTTCCGATACGATTCTGTCTGAAAAATCTTTTTCCCACGTTGCTTTTTCGTTTTTTATCGCCTCCGCAACATAGCTTGCAATGAGATTTTTCAGTTCATCGTTTTTTTATGTCCCCCGTTTTCGTTTTTTTGTGTCACCGTTTAGTGTCCCCTGTTTCTTCTTTTCGTCCATACTTTTTTCCTTTCTTTACATTAAATAAATCACTATGTTTTTTATTCTTGAATTATTCCTGTACATATTTTAATTTTTCGCCAAGCATTTTTTCTTTTGCGGCAAGCTGTGCCTCTTCCTTCGGATCGCCCACAAATGAAAGCTGTGATAAAAGAGTTTCGCTTGACGCAATACCGACTAAGTTGTTTACCATCTGTGAAATCTCCAACTCATTAACAGGCAAATTTCTCGTAAACACAACATCAATGCGATGTATAGGCACATACTCCATAGCACCTTTTAGCGACAGAAAATGAACATACAATTCAAATCTCTGCTTTAACGCCTTCGTAAAGTATCGCTCCTTGTTTCTGACGTGTTGCTCAAAACCCATAAGCTTATACTTAATCGCGACACCCGATAAATTTGTACCGAACGTCTGGTCTGATAAATCGGGAATCATAGAAAATCTGTGAATATCGCTTTTCAGACTGTCCTTTAACACTTCAATATCGCTTTCGGACATAACCTTTGAAAG
>ENA-OPYX01000518-OPYX01000518.1-human-gut-metagenome-genome-assembly--contig:-NODE-518-length-22577-cov-3.243073_pt1 | contig 22577 bp, 24 predicted proteins | sample MGYA00242639_ERZ504486 | MGnify/ENA primary metagenome ERZ504486 (study PRJEB26092, sample SAMD00036296) | human gut metagenome | host: Homo sapiens | study: EMG produced TPA metagenomics assembly of... | reverse complement strand
ATTGTGAAGCTGTTTGATGATTTCTACCTTTTGAGCTCCGTTGTACTTTCGTTGTCCCTTTGGCATACAAAAACACCCCATTTCCTAAACAGTATACCATACTGTCTAACAAATGGGGTGCAGTTCACCAAACTGTACGGGCTTTTAGAACTAGGTTTCTGATTATTGCTGGGACTTATCCTCTGCGATCATAGCAAGGAACTCTGCCTCGGTCAGCACAGGCACACCAAGTGCCTGTGCTTTGGTCAGCTTGGAACCTGCGGCGGCACCAGCCACCACATACGCTGTTTTTTTGGAAACAGAACCGCTTGCTTTGCCGCCATTCTTTACGATGAGCGCCTCAGCTTCACTGCGGGAGAGTGTTTCCAGTGTTCCGGTCACGACCAGCGTTTTCCCGGTGAGCTTATCGCCCTTGGGCTCCCCCTTCCACTGCATGTTCACACCGGCATCGGCCAGACGGTGCACCAGATCCGTGGTGCCGTCTTTGGCAAAGAATTCAGTCACGCTCTGGGCCATCACGCCGCCAAAACCATCAATCTCGCCGATCTGTTCCTCGGTTGCTTCCCGGATGGCCTGCAGAGAGCCAAAATGCTCTGCCAGCAATGCGGCGGCTTTATCGCCGATGTTGCGAATTCCAAACGCAAACATCAGCTTATCCAAATTGTTCTGCTTGGAAGCTTCGATCGCCTGCAGCAGATTGTTTGCACTCTTTTCCTTGAACTTTTCCAGCGTGAGCAGCTGCTCTATTGTCAAGTCATAGAGATCTGCCGCAGAGTGTACCAGCCCTTTATCCACCAGCTGCGTGGCGACCATGGTGCCCAGACCGTCGATGTCCATGGCATCCCGGGATGCAAAGTGGATGATATTGCGGAGTGCCTGCGCAGGGCATTCCGGGTTGACACAGCGCAAAGCGGCTTCATCTTCCAGGTGCACTGCCGGGGCACCGCAGGAAGGGCAGAATTCCGGCATCTGGTAAGGCTGAGCATCCGGTTCATGGCGGGTCACACCGATGACCTCCGGAATGATATCACCCGCCTTGCGCACCTGAATGGTATCTCCGATACACAGACCCAGTTGACGGATAAAATCTTCATTGTGAAGGGTGGCACGGGAAACCGTGGTACCTGCCAGAAACACCGGGTCAAAGCAGGCAGTGGGAGTCAGAACGCCGGTGCGTCCCACGCCGACTTCAATACTGCGCAATGTGGTCTCCTTGACCTCGGGCGGATACTTGAACGCAATGGCCCAGCGCGGGAATTTGTTGGTAGAGCCCAGCAGTTCCCGCTGTGCAAAGTTGTTCACCTTGATCACAGCACCGTCCATATCAAAATCCAGTGCTGCACGGTTCTGGCCGATCTGCTCGATCTCTGCAATGGCATCCTCGATATCGTGCACGATATGATAGCGCGGGGAGACCGGCAGGCCCAGACTCTTGAGGTAATCGAGGCTTTCGGCATGGCTGGTCAGTTCCTTGCCCCGCACCTGCTGGACGTTGAATACGAAGATGGACAACCCCCGGCTGCCGGTGATCTTGGAATCTTTCTGACGCAGAGACCCTGCGGCAGCATTGCGCGGATTTTTGAATGGTGCCGCACCCTGTAATTCCTGTTCCGCACAGAGGTGCTGGAAGGCATCGTGCGGCATGTAGACCTCGCCGCGCACTTCCAGATATTCCGGGGCATTTTTCAAAGTCTTTGGAATGCGCTTGATGGCCTTGACATTGGCTGTCACATCTTCACCCACCACGCCGTCACCGCGGGTGGAAGCACGCACTAGCACACCGTTTTCATATTCCAAGCTGCAGGAAAGGCCGTCGATCTTGATCTCGACGACATATTCTGGCTCGATTCCAGCTTCCCGCACCCGGCGGTCAAAATCACGCAGTTCGTCGTAGGAAAACGCATCCAGAAGGCTTTCCATCTTCACAGCATGCGTCACCTTGGCAAAGCGCCCGCTGGGGGTGCCGCCCACTTTCTGGGTCGGAGAATTCGCAGTGACCAGCTGCGGGAATTCTGCTTCCAATGCTTTCAGCTCCCGGGTCAAAGCGTCATATTCAAAATCCTCCAGCTCCGGGGCATCCTGATCATAGTATAAACGGTTGTTCCTTTCAATGACCACGCGCAGCTCTTCCGCGCGTTTGCGTGCCTGTTCCAGTTCCACGTTCGTTTACTCTCCTTTTCCCAATACCAATACGGTAATTATACCATATTTCAAAAGCAAAATACAGCAAAAAGTGCTTCCGGTGACCTGGGAGAGGACGCGCCGAATCCTGACAAGGCAGTCGCTTTATTTTGCCCAGGTGGGTTCCTCCGTGCCATCATAATCGAACAGGCCGTCATTTTTCTCTTCCATGGCCTTGATTATGTGGTAGGTGTATTCGTTATACGGCGTGGGAATCCCAAGCTCCTTTCCCATCCGCATCAGCGCTCCCGAGAACATATCGATCTCTGTATGCCGTCCGGCATCCAGATCCTGCAGAGTGGAATAACGGGCCGTGGCAGGAACAGCGCATCCGTGGCTGACGGCATCTGCAATGCGCAGATCAATGCCCCGTGCAGTTGCAATGGCTTCCAGTTCCCGGCGCAGGCCATCGCTGATGGCTTTCATGTGGACGCTGTCCCGGTAGCAGCCCACACCGGCTCCAAGAATCGCCTGCGGCAGATTGTTGCAGACGTTCAGCCGGAACTTGCTCCACATCTCTTCCTGAATGTGCTCCGTGACCCGGAAGTTGACCCCGGAATCCGTGAACAGTTCCCGCACTGCCTTGACACGTTCACTCTCAAACGGTGCAAATCGCTCGCCATAGATCACGCCCAGTGTTGCATCCGGGTCAAAATGGTAACCATCCGCTTCCTTGTGAGATGCAACCTTAATGAAGGAATACAGCAGATGCTCTGCACCTACCTGTGCGGCGATCAGCTCCTCGCTGTCCACACCGTTCATCAGACTCATCACAACGGTATTGCTGCCGACAGCGGTCTTGATGCTTTCCAGAGCTCCGGACAGTGAGCCATATTTCAGTGCAACGACCAACAGGTCTACGCCATGCGCTTCCTGCGGGGTCCAGACCTCCGGGCGGTAAACTGCTCCATTGATGGCGCAGCCGCTTTCTTTCAGCCGCCGGGCACGGTCGCCTTCCGCTATCACACCCAGACGGATATTAGCCTTTTTAGAAAGCCCCCAGATGATGTAAGAACCCACCGCTCCAGCGCCCAAAATTGCAACAGATTGTATTTTCATGTTATGTTCCCCCTCTTTGATTTGTCCGATTCTATTGTAGCACGAATTCGATTTACTGGAAAGCGAAATGAAAATGCGAAGCTATTTTTGCACATAGCTTTTACAGCAATTAGATTGCAGCGGATGCTGATGTGCCGCAGGGCAGCAGATATGCTGGGCGCAACCTTCAAATTGACCGCAAACGGTGCCAAAGTGCTTTAAAGCGGGACACAAAAAGCCCCCCGGAGAACTTTTCAAGATTCTCCGGGGGCTGATTTTACGCATTATAAAGCATAGATACGTCTGTTATCCTCAGATAGAAATCGTGTTGCACACATCAATGAGCACGGGGTCCAGCGTCTTGGTCATCTCAAGCGCCTCATCCACGGGGTAATCCACAAGGTGCTCACCCTTCATACCGACGATGCGGTTATACTTACCCTGCTCCAGCAGGCAGACAGCGTGATAGCCCATTGCGGAAGCGTTCACGCGGTCACGCAGAGTGGGAGAGCCACCGCGCTGGACATGGCCCAGAATGGTGGCGCGGGTATCGATGCCGGTACGGGCCTGGATCTCGTTGGCAATCTCCTGAGAGTGGCCGATGCCCTCGGCAACGATGACAATGAAGTGGCGCTTACCGGTACGCTGCGTCTCGGTGATCTTATCCAGAATGTCGTGCTGCATATCGAATTCCTTCTCGGGCAGCAGCACAGCCATGGCACCGGAGGCAATGGCAACGTTCAGAGCGATGTAACCCGCATTGCGGCCCATGACCTCGACCACGCTGCAGCGGTCATGGCTCTGGGTGGTATCGCGCAGCTTGTCGATCATTTCCAGGGCGGTGTTCATTGCAGTATCGTAGCCGATGGTGTAATCGGTGCAGGCGATATCATTATCGATGGTGCCGGGCAGACCGATCATCGGAATGCCGCGGTGTGCCAGCTCACGGGCACCGCGGTAGGAGCCGTCGCCGCCGATGACCACCAGCGCGTCAATGCCCAGCTCACGGCACTTTGCAGCGCCCTTGTCCTGACCCTCCTTGGTCTTGAACTCCAGGCAGCGGGCCGTATACAGGATGGTGCCACCGGCAGAGATGATATTGGAAACGCTGCGCAGGTTCATTTCAAAGCACTCGCCATCCAGCAGGCCATTGTAGCCGCGCTGAATGCCGATCATACGGAAGCCCTTATGCAGGCCTGCACGGACAACGGCGCGAACTGCAGCATTCATACCCGGAGCGTCGCCGCCGCTGGTCAGCACACCAATCGTTTTGATTTGCTTTTCCATGGAAAGATTCCCTCCAATTGTTTCGTCATTTACCTATGGAGCACTTACCCTCTCTCTTTGGGCACCGGCTCCATCGCCTTGCTCAGATCAAAACTTGCCTTTAGACATTATAACACAGTTCCCGCTTGAATCCAATACCTTTTTGGCACTTCGTTAAAAGTTTATTAAAATTCACAGGCGTACGTCTTGGTGTTGTTTTTGGCACACGTGCACCCGGTTTGAATCGTTCCTGTGCATGTCATTTTGTTGCAATATTCTTTTCACCCACGATGCGCTGCAGTTCCTCAAAGAAAAGCGGATGACCTGACGTATACAGCCTGCGGGGAGCCGCCAGCTTCTGTTTTGTGTCCTCCAGATAGAAGATCACCGGCATATCACCGTCAAAAATCTCCAGCAAATTGACCACCTTGGCGTACTCCGGGCTGGTGCGGGAGGGCAGCCGGACGTAGAGCCGCCGGGCTGCATCCCGCATCTGATTGGGGCGGTTGGCTTGCGGCTTGACGGGGTTATAGCCCTCAATGGGCGAAATACTCTCGGCAACCAGGCGGGCAGGTTCATCCTCTCGGATAGACAGGCGGCCCTCAATGACCACGACCGCGTTATCGTGCAGCACGTCCCGGAATGTTTCCAGTGTACGCGGGAACACGATGACCTCCATGGTGCCGGTCAGATCCTCTACGCTGGTATAGGCCATCATGCTGTTGGTCTTGGTCGTCACCATTTGCTTTTGACAATGGTGCAGACGATGCGGACATGGCTATCGTCCGGCACATTGGCATCCTCACCGGTCAGAGCTTTGATGGTGTGGGTGGCAAACTGAGCCGACTGCTCCCGGTAGGCATCCAGCGGATGACCGGAAAGGTACAGGCCGCTGACCTCTTTCTCCTGTTGGAGCAGCTCGGCGTGGGTATACTCAGGGCAGGGCTTGATCTCATAGCTGTCGGCGGCAGACGTATTGTCCGTGCCGCTCATCATCGAGAAGAGGTCGATCTGACCATCCAGATTCTTCCGGCTGTCACTCTCGATGCTCTTGAGCACACCCTCAGTTGCTTCGACCAGACTGCGGCGGTTGGAGCCGAGATTATCAAAGGCACCGGCCTTGATGAGGCTTTCCACAGTGCGGCGGTTCAGCTCGGCGCCATGCATCCGTTTGCAGAAATCGTACAGGCTGGTATAAGGCTTTTCCTGCCGCTCCTCTACGGAGCGCTCGATCAGCCGGGTGCCGACATTTTTACGGCGTTCAGGCCAAAACGGATCCGGCCACTGTCCTCTGCAGTAAAGCCGCTGCCCGAGATATTGATATCCGGCGGCAGGACCTTGATCCCAGCCGGGCGCATTCGCCGGAATACTCGATGACCTTGCCGGTGTTGTCCAGCACACTGGTCAGCAGAGCAGCCATAAACTCGCTGGGGTAATGGCACTTAAGGTAGGCTGTCTGGAACGCCACATAAGCATAACAGGCGGCATGACTCTTGTTGAAGGCGTAGGATGCAAAGCTGGACATCTCATCGTAAATTTCGTTTGCAACCTTTTCCGAGATGCCGTTTGCCACACAACCCGGGCACTCGTTGCCGGGGTCTGTGCAGCCGTGGACAAAATGTTCCCGCTCCGCCTCCATCACAGCGTGTTTCTTCTTGCTCATGGCACGGCGGACATTATCTGCCTGCCCGAACGAAAAGCCTGCCAGCTCCCGGAAGATCTGCATGACCTGTTCCTGATAGACGATGCAGCCATTGGTCACATCCAGAATGTGGGCCAGCTGCGGGGTCTTATAGCTGATTTTGTCCGGTTCATGGCGGTTGCGCAGGTAGGTCGGGATGGAATCCATCGGGCCGGGGCGGTACAGGCTGATCAGAGCGATGACATCTTCCAAATTCTGCGGCTGCAGGCCCACCAGCACCTGCTTCATACCCGAGGATTCAAGCTGGAACACGCCTTCGGTCTCACCCCGGGAGAGCATTTTGTAGGTCTCGGGATCGTCATAATCCAGCTTGGCGATGGAGAAACCCGGTTCTTTTTTCTGGATGGCCAGCTCCGCATCCCGGATGACCGTCAGGGTGCGCAGACCGAGGAAGTCCATCTTCAGCAGGCCCAGCTCCTCGATCTCCGTCATGTTGAACTGGGTCACGGGCAGGCCATCGTTGGTGGCAAGGGGCAGATAGTAATCCGTTGGTTCCGGGGTAATTACAACGCCTGCTGCATGGGTAGAAGCGTGGCGGGGCATTCCCTCCACCTTCATGGCGGTGTCGAGCAGTTCCGTCACCTTCGGGTCCGTTTCATACATCCGCCTGAGCTCTGGCGAGACCTCCAACGCATGTTTGATGGTCATTTTGAGCTCTGCCGGGACCTGCTTTGCCACTACATCCACTTCCTGATACGGCATTCCCATCACACGGCCCACATCGCGAATCGCATTGCGGGCAGCCATGGTGCCAAAGGTAACGATCTGAGCTACATGGTCAGCGCCGTACTTGCGGTTGACATAGTCGATCACTTCCTGGCGGCGCTCGTAGCAGAAGTCCACGTCGAAATCGGGCATACTGACACGTTCCGGGTTCAGGAAGCGCTCAAAGATCAGGTTATAGCGGATGGGGTCAATGTCAGTGATGCCCACACTGTATGCTGCGATACTGCCCGCACCGGAGCCACGGCCCGGGCCCACCGGGATCCCCTGGCTCTTGGCATAGTTGACGTAATCCCAGACGATGAGGTAATAGTTGGTATAGCCCATCGTCTTGATGACACTGATCTCGTAGTTCAGGCGGTCTTTGTTGGCCTGCGGCACATTGGAACCGTAGCGGCGCTCCAGACCCTCCCAGCAGAGCTTTTCAAAGAACGCCTGGTTGTCCATGCCGCCGGGGGCCTTATAATACGGAATTTTGGTGTTGCCAAACTCAAAATCAAAATTGCACTGGTCGGCAATGATCTGTGTGTTGGCACAGGCATCCGGCACCATGGCAAACAGATCGTACATCTCATCCGTTGTTTTAACGTAGAATTCGTCGGTCTGGAACTCCATACGGTCGGCATCCTGCATGGTTTTTCCGGTCTGAATGCAGAGCAGGATCGCCTGCATCTTGGCATCCTCCTTGCGCAGGTAGTGGGAGTCGTTGGTGGCTGCCATGGGGATGCCGGTCTCCCGTGCCAGCTTGATGAGCTGAGGCAGCACAATGTTATCCTCTTCCAGCCCGTGATCCTGCAATTCAATGTAGTAATTGCCCTCACCAAAGAGGTCGCGATACCACAAGGCAGATGCCTTAGCGCGCTCGTAATCGCCGGACAGGATCGCCTGCGGGATCTCACCCGCCAGGCAGGCAGACAGGCAGATGAGGCCTTCGTGGTATTGCTCCAGCAGCTGCTTATCCACACGCGGCTTGGAGTAGAAGCCCTCGATAAAGGCGGCAGAAACCAGCTTGGCAAGGTTTTTATAGCCCGTCTCATTCTTGCACAGCAGGATCAGATGATTGTTGCCATCGATCTTGTTCACCTTATCAAAGCGGGTGCGGGTGGCCACATAGACCTCACAGCCGATGATGGGCTTGATACCTGCCTTTTTGGCTGCCTTGTAAAACTGCACACAGCCGTACATCACACCGTGGTCGGTGCAGGCAATGGCAGTCTGGCCGCACTCCTTCACCCGATCCATCAGCTGGTCAATGCGGCAGGCACCGTCCAGCAGGCTGTATTCTGTATGGATATGGAGGTGGACGAAGTCTCTTCCCTGCTTATTGCCCTCACTGGGTTCGATCATTTCGTTTCCTCCTTTTCCGCGTTTTCTTCCAATCTTCTGCGCAGATCCTCTGCCAGCGCTTCCAGCTTCTTCATCCGGTGCGAAAGCCCCGATTTGCTCACGGGCGGGTCAAAGCAGGCACACAGAGCTGTCAGGGACAAGTCCGGATTTTCCATTCGCATGGCCGCAGCCTGCTGCAAGACCTCGGGCAGTGTTTCCAGCGCACCCTGCTCCTGCAAAAAACGGATTGCACGGGTGGTCTGGGCATTGGCCCGGGCCGTTTTGCCGAGATTTGCGGTATCACAATTGGTCTGACGGTTGATCTGGTTGCGCAGCTGCTTGACTGCCTTCTGGGCATTCATCCGGGCCGAAGCTTCTGCCGCTCCCATAAACGCAAGGATGCGCTCCACGCTGGCGCTGCTTTTGACGTAAATCAGGTTTACGCCGTTGCGGCGGGTACGGTGGGGCGCAAATTCATGCTCAGCAAGCAGGGCCTCAAAATCCTTTGCAAGGTTGGTGCGTCCGGTCAGAAATTCCAGATTATACTCCTTCTGTGGGTCCGTCACAGTGCCGCCGCACAGGAACGCCGTGCTGATATAGGCACTCACGCAGGTCTGACACCGGATGAGCCCCGGGTCGATCTGCAAGCTCGTCTCGCTGCCCGTGGTGCCGAACAGCTCGTGCATCCGGCGCACCTGCTCCGGTTCCCGGATGCCGAACTCATACACCACACCGCTGGGGCGGGGCTTTTCCAGCACCGTACCCTGCACGCCGCAGCGGGCAAACAGCTGTTCGGCCACACGGGCAGTCAATTCCTGCTCAGTCTGCAGCACAAGGCCCCGTGCATCAAAATATTTGGCAAAGCAGGCGATGCCATAGGCTGCCGCCCGCACACAGCAATCCTTTTGCAACTGCAAACTGCGCTGTGCGATCTCTTCCCGTGCCTGGGATGCAAAACTCATGTCACTCTCATTTCTGTTCTCACGGGCTCTGCCGGGTCAGCGCGCCGCATCACGGTGCTGAATGCCGGTCTGATAGCCCAGTTGTTTGCAATATTCCGCGATCTTCCGCGCAAAGGTGATCGAGCGGTGCTTGCCGCCCGTGCAGCCCACTGCAATGGTCAGCTGGCTTTTACCCTCCTTGACATAGAGGGGCAGCGCATACTCCAGAAAACCTTCGTACCGGCGCAGCAACTCCTTTGCCTCCGGGTGACCCATGACAAAATCCACCACTTCCTCATCCAGTCCCGTTTTATGCTTGAGCTCCGGGATATAGAAAGGGTTGGGCAGGCAGCGGACATCCAGCACCAGGTTCGCATCCTCCGGGATACCGAACTTGAAGCCGAAGGACATCACGGTGAGCCGCATTGCTGCCTTTGCCCCGCCACCTGGCGCAAACAAATTACAAATGCGCTCCTTATTCTGGGCCGTGGAGAGCAGCTCCGTGTTGATGGTGTAGTCTGCCCGTTCCCGGAAGGGCTGCAGGATCTGTCGTTCCTTTGCCAGCGCTTCCCGGGTGGAAATGCCCTCGGCAATGCTGATGGGATGGCGGCGGCGGGTCTCGCCTGTAACGGCGCATCAGCACATCATCCGGGGCATCGATGAATAAGATCTCGTACTCGATGCCCTGCTCATCCAGCTGGTGCAGCGCCTGTTCGATCTGCTCGCTGGTGTGGCAGCCGCGCACATCCATGGAGAGCGCCACCCGCTTGAGCTGGTTGTCACCTGCCTTGGAGAACGCCGTGATGCTGGGCAGAAGCTCTGCCGGAACATTTGTCGATACAAAAAAAGGCCGATATCCTCCAGTGCGTTCATCGCAACCGATTTTCCCGCACCGGAAAGCCCGCTGACGATCAGAAGATCCATACCATTTTCCCTCTTATGCCTTGACCACTCGAATTTCCTTTTCCAGGTCGTACCCGGTCTTTTCCTTTACGACTGCCCGCACCTCATCGCACAGGGCCAGCACATCAGCGCAGGTCGCGCCGCCCAGATTCACCACAAAGCCGCAGTGCTTCTCGCTGACGGCAGCCCCGCCGTGGCGATAGCCCCGCAGGCCGCACTGGTCGATGAGGGCAGCCGCAAACGCTCCCACCGGCCGCTTGAAGGTGCTGCCGGCGCTGGGCTTATCCAGCGGCTGCTTATCGATGCGCTTCTGCATCAGCTCATCCATCCGGGCCTTGATGGCTGCCGAATCTCCACGCTTCAGGTGGAACTTTGCGCTCAGGATGCAGCCGCCGTTTTCCTCAAAGATGCTGTGCCGGTAGGAGAGGTCGAGGTTTGCGGCATCTTCTGTCACGATCTCGCCTTCTCTGGTCAGATACGTCACAGAGACCAGCACGTCTTTCATCTCTCCGCCGTAGGCACCGGCATTCATATAAACTGCACCGCCCACTGTGCCGGGGATGCCATAAGCAAATTCCAGGCCGGTCAGGCTGCTGTCCAGCGCCGCCTTACACAGAGCAGAAAGTTTCAAGCCTGCACCTGCGATGACTGCATCGTAGACCGCCCCCGGCTCTGCACCCGGATGGCTGACGTTCTCCAGAAAACCGATTCCCATTTTCAGAGCCGTGATATCCACGACCACGCCCCGGTAGCCCCCATCCTCAAACAGGATGTTGCTGCCGTTGCCCAGCAGGTAATATTTCACACCGCACGCTTTGCACAGTGCGATCACGCGGCAGAGCTGTTCCTCCGTCTCCGGCTGGACAAAAAACATCCGCCGGGCCGCCGATTTTAAAGGTGCAGTGGGCAGCAAGGGATTCGTTCTCGGCAAAGCGGATCTCCTCCGCCTGCAGCTGTTGTTTCAATCGTTCCATAAAACAGGATTCCTTTATCTGTAATCTTCATTCAACGGTGCCGTCCAGACCCAGACGGATCAGCAGCTCCTTGGCGGCATTATAACCCATCCGCTTCTGGCGGTTGTTGATGGCGGCGGTTTCCAGCACAACGGCCAGAGTGCGTCCCGGGGAGACCGGGATGCTGGTGCTGGGGATGTTCACGCCCAAAATCTCGTAATATTCGCTCTCCAGTCCGGTTCGCTGATAGTTCTTGGTGGGGTCCCATGCTTCCAGCTGGACCACAAGGTCCAGGCTCTCGCTCTCCTTGACCGCACCCACGCCGAACACACGGGCCACATTGACGATGCCGATGCCGCGCAGCTCGATAAAATGGCGGATATTCTCCGGAGCCGTGCCCATGATCTGGCGGTTGGAGACCTTGCGCAGCTCCACCGCGTCGTCCGCCACCAGACGGTGGCCGCGCTTGACCAGCTCAATGGCCAGCTCACTCTTGCCGATGCCGCTGTCGCCCAGGATCAGGATCCCTTCACCATACACCTCCACCAGCACGCCGTGGCGGGTGATGCGGGGTGCCAGCTCCAGATTCAGCACGCTGATCAGGCTGCCCATCAGGGTGCAGGTTATCTCGTTGGAGCGGAGCAGGGCCACCCCGTGCTTCTGAGCCAGTTCCAGCATCTCGGGGAATGGTTCCAGTTCCTCACTGCGGCAGACGATGACAGCCGGAGGCTGCTGGCTGAACAGCTGGTCCAGCCGCTCGTACCGTTTCTCGGCAGAAAGACCGGAAAGAAAGTTCATCTCGGCCAGACCCAAGATCTGCAGCCGGAGCTTATCAAAGTAATCATAGTATCCGGCAAGGAACAGGCCCGGGCGGTGACCTCCGCAATCTCGACATTGATCTCTTCCAGCCCTTTCGGGGTGTAGACCACATCCAGACTGACCTTTTCCGTCAGCTTCTTCAGCGAAACATTGAAATTCGCCATCGTTCTTCCTCCTGCACAAATGTTTCCTCTCCCTGTCCGGCAGCACACCGGGTGCGGGGCACGCTTTTTCCTTCCCTTATTATAAACGAGATGGTTTCGGATTACAATCATTCTGCCGGAAAATCTTCATTCCGGAGCCTGCATCCCGTTGCATCCTCCCTCATATCCATTTATAATAGAGATGGTGCCTCCCCGCACCGGGAAACAGTCATTCACTTTACACGCTTTTTACATTCTCTGGATTTCCGATTTTACATTCAAGCTCTATACTCATAAATAGGAGAACATTCCGTCAAATAAACGTGTCAAACAAAGCGAGGAACTTCAAAATGACTGTTTTTAATGTATTTTCCCTGCTGGGCGGCCTGGCCTTGTTCCTGTTCGGTATGGACATCATGGGCAAGGCGCTGGAAAAGCAGGCCGGCGGCCAGCTGCAAAAGATCCTGAGCAAACTGACTGACAACCCGCTCAAGGGCTTTTTCCTGGGTCTGTGCGTCACCGCCGTGATCCAGAGCTCCAGCGCCACCACCGTTATGGTGGTCGGCTTTGTCAACAGCGGCATCATGGAGCTGCATCAGGCCATCGGCGTTATCATGGGCAGCAATGTGGGCACCACGGTCACCAGCTGGATCCTGAGCCTTTCCGGCCTGCAGGGCGACAGCTTCCTGATCAATATGCTCAAACCCACCTCCTTCAGCCCGGTGCTGGCCTTTATCGGCATTCTTCTGTACATGGGCAAAAGCGAAAAGCGCAAGGGTGTTGGCACCATTCTGATCGGCTTTGCTGTGCTGATGACCGGTATGACCACCATGTCCAATGCTGTGCTTCCCCTGCAGAACGAAGCGTGGTTCACCAGCTTGTTTATCCGCTTCTCCAATCCTCTGCTGGGCGTTCTTGGTGGGGGCCGTTGTCACCGGCATCATCCAGAGCTCCGAGCGCCAGCGTTGGTATTCTGCAGGCACTGAGCGCCACCGGTGTCATCACCTACGGCAGTGCCATCCCCATCATTATGGGCCAGAACATCGGCACCTGCGTCACCGCGCTGATCTCCTCTGTGGGTGCCAACAAGAATGCCCGCCGCGCCGCCATGGTGCACCTGTACTTTAACATCATCGGTGTCACCCTGTTCCTGGCTGTTTTCTATGGTGCAAACCTGCTGCTTGACTTTGCCTTTGTCAATGAGACAGTCACTGCCTGGGGCATTGCCGTGGTCCACTCCATCTTCAACCTGACGGCCACCGCTGTTCTGCTGCCCTTTGCAAATGGGCTGGAAAAGCTGGCCATCCTCACCATTCCGGACGATGCCGAAAAAGAGAGCTTTGCTCTGCTGGATGAGCGTCTGCTGAACACTCCCGCCGTGGCTGTGGAACGTGCCCGTGCCGCCACTGCAGACATGGCCGAGCTGGCCCGTGTGGGCGTGGTGCAGGCCATGAGCCTGACCCACAAGTGGGACGATTCTCTTGCCCAGAAGGTGCGGGAAGAAGAGGAAAAGGTGGACAAATATGAGGATGCACTGGGCACCTATCTCGTCAAGCTGTCCAGCCGTGAAATGAGCCACGCCGACAGCCAGAGTGTGAACACTCTGCTCCACACCATCAGCGATTTTGAGCGCATCAGCGATCACTCTGTAAATGTTCTGAGCTCCGCCGAAGAGATTCACGCCAAGAGCATTGCGTTTTCCAAGGATGCACAGGAGGAGCTGCAGGTGCTGGAGGGGGCCGTGCAGGATGTGCTGAGCCGCACCACCGACGCATTCCGCAAAGGCGATCTGCACATGGCCGGCAAGGTCGAGCCGCTGGAGACCGTTGTGGATGAACTGGTGCGTGCCATCAAGGCCCGCCACGTGGCACGCCTGCAGACCGGCAGCTGTTCCATTGAGTATGGTTTTGTTCTGGAAGATCTTCTGACCAACTACGAGCGTGTCTGCGACCACTGCAGCAATGTGGCTGTTGCCCAGATCGAGGTGGCACAGGACAGCTTTGATACCCACGCTTATCTGAACGACCTGCGCTACGGCAACGAGACCAAGGAAAGCGAACAGTTCCAGCGCCGTCTGGATCGTTACCGTGAGCGCTATCTCTTCCCTGACAGCGACACTGCACCCGCAGCCGCAAAGGAGGAACCCAACAAATGATCTACATTGTAGAAGACGATGCCGCCATCCGCGAGCTGGAGCAATATGCACTGCAATCCAGCGGATACGAGGTACAGAGCTTTGAAACCTCTGAGCCTTTCTGGCAGGCCATGCGCACCGCAGAGCCTGAGCTGGTCATTCTGGATGTAATGCTGCCCGGTGAGGACGGTTTCTCCATCCTGAAAAAGCTCCGCAATACCCCTGCTCTGCGCCGCCTGCCCATCATCATGGTCACAGCAAAATCCAGCGAGCTGGATACCGTGCGCGGGCTGGACTGCGGTGCAGATGATTACATCACTAAACCCTTTGGCATCATGGAATTTCTGAGCCGGGTGCGGGCCGCCCTGCGCCGCTCTGCCCCCGAGGAAAAGCAGAACGTTTATGCCTTCCATGAGATCCTGCTGGACAATGCCCGTCACAGCGTGACTGTAAATGGCACCCATATTGATCTGACTTACAAGGAATACAGTCTGCTGCGCCTGCTGCTGGAGAACACGAACCTTGTCGTGACCCGCGAGACCATTCTGCAGGTGGTATGGGGCACCGATATTTCTGTTGAAAGCCGCACCGTGGATATGCACATCCGCACCCTGCGCAAAAAGCTGGGGGACGCGGGCAGATATATCTGCACCGTGCGCAAGGTCGGCTACAAGCTGGCCGACAGTGAGGAGGGCGAGGAAGAATGAAACCGCAGAGCATGGAAGAAAAAATCAGTTACCGGCTGTTTTTCATGGGCTTCGTCGGTCTGGTCTGCACCGCCGTGCTCTGTCTCTTCGTCTTTCACAAAGCGTTCCGGGAACAGGCGTGGACCTCGCTGGAGCATCAGGCCGATCTGGTTTCCGCCGGATACGAGCAGCTTTCCTCTCCGGATCAGCTCTCTGTGTTCGTCAACGGAGACCTGCGCATTACCCTGATCGCAGCAGATGGCAGTGTGGTGTTCGAATCCGCCACTGACCAGCAGATGGAAAACCATCTGTCCCGCCCGGAGATCCAACAGGCCATGCGGGAGGGTGTAGGCCGTAACTGCCGCGATTCCCAGACCATGGGGTACGAGACCTACTATTACGCCATGCTGCTGCCCGGCGGCGATATCCTGCGTGTGGCCCAGGATTCCGAGACCATCTGGTCGATCTACGACGCGGCCCTGCCCGCCATCATCCTGAGCTGCATCCTGATGATGGGTGCAGCAGCGCTGATTGCCGGGCTGCTGACCCGCAGTCTGGTTCAGCCCATTCTGAAAATGACGGATGACCTCGAGCACATTCAGGAAAACGTTCCCTACCGGGAACTTATCCCCTTTGCCGAGAGCATCCACTCTGATCGGCTGCTGCGGGAAAACAACGAGAAAATGCGGCAGGATTTCACGGCCAACGTCAGCCACGAGCTGAAAACGCCACTGACCAGTATTTCCGGCTATGCGGAGCTCATTGAGACCGGCATTGCCAAATCCGCCGATGTGCCCGAGTTTGGCCGGAAGATCCATGTAGAAGCCAGCCGGATGATCCAGCTGGTGAACGATATCCTGCAGCTGTCGCACCTGGACAGCGTCAGCGAGACCCATGCACAGCCCGACATGGAAGCGGTCGATCTGCTGGACGTGGCCAAGGATTGTGTGGAACGTCAGAAACTGAACGCGCAGCGCTCCTTCATCTCCCTGACCTATCTGGGCGAGAGTGCCAGAGTGCTTGGCAACCGGGATCAGCTGGATGAGCTGTGCCAGAACCTGTGCGACAACGCCATCCGCTACAATCGACCCGGCGGCAAGGTCCAGCTCATCACCTCCTGCACCCGGGACGGCCATTGTACCCTGACCGTCAAGGATAACGGCATCGGTATCCCGAAAGAGGCGCAGACCAGCGTGTTCGAGCGCTTCTACCGGGTGGACAAGAGCCGCAGCAAAGCCACCGGCGGCACCGGTCTGGGTCTGGCCATCGTCAAACACATCGCCCGCATCCACAACGCCCGCATCAAGCTGGACAGCGTTGTGGACGAGGGTACCACCATCACCGTGATCTTCGAAACGGCTTCTTAAAAGTTTCATGAGCTTCACGTCTGCCCGAATTTCCGGGCAGACGTTTTTGTTGTAAGCGCAAAATAACCGTCACGCAGCGCTTGATGCGCACCGAGTCCGGAGATGTCCAGTCCCAGCGTCCAGCAGCGGCGGACGGTGTCCGCACAGAGAGCTTCCAGTTCTGCTTCGGCGTCGGCAGGCAGTGCATTGCGTGAGAGCGCGTTCACCCGGAGAAGGAAGCGCTCCCCTTCCCGCTCCACGCCGCAGAAAGTCCGGCGCAGGCGAAGCGGCCCGGCTTCCAGCGCAAAGCGATGCTCCCCTGTATCCGTCCAGCTTTTGCCCTGCAATAAGAGCGCCATTTCCGTCTGGGACTCGGTCAGCTGGCCGGTCTGTTCAGGGGTAACAACAAGGGCTTCGGGCCTGTAATGTGCATCCTCGTCTTCCAGCTCCACGACAGGCAGGATGAAGCCGCTGCTCTGCTGATAGAGCCGGGGCGCGGCCGGGGCAGCGTTTTTGATGCATTGCAGGAGATTTTCAGGCAGGACGTCTGATTCATCGGCCCGCTCTTTCAGTATCTCTACCGAAAAACTTCTCCCAAACACACGGGATGCCAGCCGCCCGTAGGGTCGATGGAGAAACAGTTCTTCACAGGCAGACAGCGTTAGCCGTACCGAATCCTGTCCGGCCAGAAGATATTCGCAGAGCCTCCAGTCCGCCCGCTGGGGCAAGGCTTCCTCAGCGGCAGAAATGGCAGAAGAAAGCTTGGGGCCTCGGCCAATACAGAGGCGGATGGCAGCTTCAGCCTCGGAGGAATCGGCGGAAGCCACCGGGAACTGGTACAGCAGGCCCACCGTCCAGCTGTCACCGTTCGTCTCGACGAGAAGGGCGCGTATCATGCTTTTTTCGGTGTGTCCCAATGCAAAAAGAGGCAGAGCCAGACGACAAGGACGCCTGCAGCCATCAGCCGCAGCCAGCCCCGGCGGGTCATCGTGCAGCCTCCGCATTTACAGGCCCTTCGGCAAGGCGCTCACAGAGCAGCCGGACGGCACGGACGATAAAGCCGAAGCGGAAAATCGCCGCCGCCAGCCAGAGGAGCAGGAACGCGGCATCAAAGCGGGAGATGCCGCCGAAGCTCCACGCCCGCAGCAGCTCATAGCCCGGGTAAGCCTGCGGTGCGCCGAAAAGAAGGGCCAGCCCCAGCGCATAACCTGAGGAAATGACGGCAGCGATGATTGGAAGCCACACGACAGGCTTTTTGCTGATTTTCGCATTATTTTTGCTCCTACAGAGAAGCGGAAAGGAGAAATATTCCGGATAAAAAGGGGTATCTGGAAGCACAAACGAATGTGCCGTCTCACCTGTCACGAGCACCTGCCATTGCAGCTGTCTGGCCAGCCCCAGTACACAGAACACGATGCCCAGCACTACGAGCCACCCGAGGACGGAGGCCATCCGGTCATACAGCTCACAGCCGAGGCTCCACCCTGCCCAGAGAAAGAACGGCAGCAGACCGATGAAGGCCATAGACGCAAACTGTTCCCAGCAGGCTTGTTGGAGCATTGCAGCCGTCCGGACAAGCTCAAAAGATACCAGAGCAGAAAGACGGCACAGATGCACTTTCCTGCAAAGCCCGGGCGGTTCAGACGGGAGGCGTTGACCGAAGCAAGCGCTGCAAGGAGCACGAAGGCCGCTGCCGCCAGTACATTGCTCAGCAGGACGGCGCGGACGGAGCCGGTCTGCCCTGCCCCGAAGATGGCGCGGCCCAGCTCTGCCGCCGCGACGCTGAGTGTCAGCGTCTGGGCCGAGAATGTCTGTTTTTGCTGCATTCAGGACCCCCTCCTTTGCCAGATGGTGAATGGGCGGCGGGACAGCGTTCGATAGTTGCGGCGGACGACGCCGTCACCCGAAAAGACTGCGCCCGGAAAGATAGGACACCCCCATCGCGGAGATGGACGTCAGTGCGGCCAACACGCCCAAAGCCGCACAAACCAGACCTACCGGCCCGGCCAGACCGGCGGCCAGCGTAACGCCCAATCGCAGCAATGTGGCCGGTTCGTACAGCGATGGCGTCACAAAAACTGAGATGGCTGTGATGCTGGCTACGAGGATGACCGGCGTGCTCAGCAATCCGGCCCCGATGGCGGCGTCACCGATGATGAGCGCTGCCACAAGGCTCACCGAGTGGCCCAGCGTCTGGGGCATCCGAAGCCCGGCCTCCCGGATGATCTCCAACAAGATGATGACCAGCAGCATCTCGGCAAAGAGCGGCAGAGGCGTCGCCTTTTCTGCCGCCGCGATTTTGAATAATAACTGCGGTGGGATGAGCTCGGGCAGATAGACCGCCAGACAGACAAAAACGCCTGGCAGGAAGATGCTGAGATAAAATGAGCCATATTTCAGGACACGCAGGAACGACGAAAAAAACTGCCGTGGTGGCGTAGTCGTCGAGGCAGTCGAAGTTCTCGCAGAAAAGGGACGGCAGCACCAGCGCCGAGGGGCTGCCGTTGACAAGGATGATGATTTTCCCCTCACAGAGCTTTGCGGCGGCGGAAGCCGGGCGCTCGGTATAGCTCACCGGGGCAAACAGCCGCCACTTGGCTGGGAAAAGCCACGGTACAAAGTAGCTGGAATCCAGCAGGCCCTCCGGCTTTGCCTCCTGGAGCGTCCGGCGTATCCGCGCCACTGCCGTCTTGCTGGCCTTGTCTTTGCAGTAGCAGATGGCATATTCGGTCTTCATGGCACAGTCAGCCTGTGCGGTCTCCATCACGAGAGTGTCGGTACGGATGAGGCGGCGCAGTAAACTCAGGTTGACCCGCAGCAGGTCGGCAAAGCCCTCCCGGGAACCACGAAGGTTTCCTTCCCCGGAGGGCTCTTCCACCGAGCGCGATTTCAGCCCCTGAACCGAGAAGACAAGCCCCTTTTTGCACCCGTCCAGCAGAAGCACGGCCATGCCGGCGGTCATGCGGCGGATGAGGTCGTCCATGTCCTTGACCGGGCCGTCCTCGGCGGGCAGACCGGAGTGATGCATCAGAAGCTCATACACCTGCGTACCGCTGTGAGGCATCCGCTCCGGCTCGAGGCTGGGCGTATGACGGGTGGCAGCGTCCAGTAAAAGCGACCAGAGTGACTCGAGGCTGGCCATATTGTCGAAAAGGACGATGGCCCCCGGGCAGTGATAAAGCTCAATGCGCTTGGCATAAAAATCCGCCGAAGCGCCAAACCTAGCGTTGAGCGCCGCCAGATTTTTTTTTCCAGCGACGAGGAAAGCTGCAGCATACGGTATCCCCTTTGCCTGCCAGTATTCCCTCGCCGGCGGCGCTTTATTCAACCCACAAGGAGGGCCTTCTCGTGAAGCTTCTGATTTTCCGTACTTTGCTCATCTATCTCTGCGTTCTGTTTGCCATGCGGCTGATGGGCAAGCGTCAGCTGGGCGAACTTCAGCCCGAAGAGCTGGTATCCACTATCCTCATCTCAAATCTGGCGTCCATCTCCATCGAGTCGGAAGAAGTGCCGGTGACGGCCAGCCTCATTCCCCTCTTCCTGATCGCGGCTTTTGGAGCTGCTGGGGTCGGCGCTGAGCTTCCGCAGCCAGAAATTTTTCAACCTGATGTCGGGCCGCCCCAAGACGGTCATCTTAGACGGACAAATCGACCAGAACGCTCTGCGCACTCTCCGGCTGACGACTGCTGATTTGATGGAAGCGCTGCGTGGCAAAAACATCTTCGATCCCCGAGACGTCTCCTACGCCGTAGTGGAGACGAATGGCAGTCTTTCGGCGGCACTGCGCCCCGAAAAAGAGACCGCTACCCTCGCCGACTTACAGCTGAAAGTGGAGCACAGCCATGCGACCATCCCTTTCGTGCTGGATGGGCAGGTGCTCGAGGAAAATCTGCACTGGTGCGGCAAAGACCGGGATTGGCTCGAACGGACGGCGCAGGCCAACACCCTACTGCCGGAGGAAATTCTGCTTTTAGTGGGCAACGAGACGGAAGACTATTTTCTGCTGAAAAAAGAGAGCCGCCGCAAGGGCAGCTCCCGGTGAGAGGTGTGGGATGAAGCGAATTTATGCGTGTCTGTGCATCGTGGCAGTGCTGCTGGGTGTGGCCTTTTACAGCAGTTGGCGGGTGCAGAAGTTTGCAGAGGATATTTCGGACGACATCGACGACGCGATGGAGGCTATCCGGGACGAGGACCTCCCTTCCGCGCGGCAGGCACTGGCCGAGGGCGCTGAACTCTGCGACAAAATGCGGGAAGGGATGAATCACCTGCTCCGCACGCAGGACTTCACGGAACTGGAAGCCGCCCTTCGCGCCGCGGACGGACATCTCGAACTGAGCGCCCCCGAGGAAGCATTTGGTGAACTGCGCCGGGCGCAGGTTCAGGTGGAGACGCTGGAATGGCTGTCGCGGAGGCTTATATAATTAAATCGTTCAGACGTGGTTATATTTCGTGTAATCCATATTATTCGAAATATAGTCATTCTGTTCTAGTCCAAAATCAGTCTTATAAGAAGGATTTTATTTATAGTTATTTCGCGTTTTTTGTTTTATCACCGATATTTTATAGTGTAATAATTTTGTCTTGTGTAAATTCACATCGGTGGTTCCAAGCTATATGATTTTTTATATAGTGCGAAATCATTCCCCCTCGTTTGCCTCCTGCCACGATAAAAAGCACATGCCCCCAAGCTGGCAAAGGACCATCCACAACAGTTGTTTCGCGCTGTTCGGCCATGCCACATCGATGAAGCCCGCCAGGCATGAAGGCACAAAAAATCACCCCATCCCCTGCCCTGCGGCAGAGAATGGGGTGCTCGTGCTTTTTACACTTTACTTCTTACGGTCGCCCATCAGCTTTTTCAGCTCATTGAAGAAGCTTTCGACGTCCGCAAATCTGCTGATAGACCGAGGCAAAGCGGACATAGGCCACCTCGTCGATTTTCTTCAGTCCTGCATGGTCAGCTCACCGATGCGCACACTCGTCACCTCGCGGTCATAGGTGCTCATCAGGGTCTGCTCGATGCTGCTGACGGCGCGTTCCAGAGACTCGTAGCTCACCGGACGCTTGGCGCAGGCCCGAAGCATCGCGTTGAGCAGCTTCTGCCGGTCGAACGGCTCACGGGAGTTATCCTTTTTGATGACGATGAGCGGCACCGTTTCCACGACCTCGTAGGTCGTGAACCGCATATGGCAGTTCAGGCACTCCCGGCGGCGGCGGATGCGCTCGCTGTCTTCGGTAGGGCGGGAGTCGATGACTTTGGATTCCTCAGCGCCACAATAGGGGCATTTCATGGTCGTTCCTCCTAGATTCGGGACAGATTTTGCATCAGGATAGAAGCTCAGTTTTTCTTTGCGCCCTTGCGCTCGCTCCAAGCCACCCATGCGGAAGTGGAGACACACAGCGAAGTGTACACGCCGCTGAGCATACCCATCATCAGGGGGAAGGCAAAGGTGAAGATGCTGTCCAGACCGTACAGTTTGGAGACGATGCACATCACACCCAGAGCCATCACCGTGGTGACGGTGGTGATGATCGTGCGGCGGGCAGACTGGTTGACGGAATGGTTGACCAGCTCTTCGAAGCTGGCCTTCTTGCCCAGCAGGCCGCGGTTCTCACGGATACGGTCGTAGACGACGACGGTATCGTTGATGGAGTAGCCGAGGATGGTGAGCATGGCGGCGATGAAGTTGCCGTCCAGCGGGGCGCGCAGCAGCACGAAGGTGCCGAACACCACCATCAGGTCATTGAGCAGGGCCAGAACAGCCATCATGCCGCCGGTGAGGCCGCCGATATTCTTGAAGCGGTAGGCGATGTAGGCGAGGATGAGCACCAGTGCGAACACCACGGCCACCAGACTCTTTCTGGAGGAATTTGGTAACCCATTGCGGCGCTGACATTGCTCAGAGAGAGCTATGCAAAGGAGTTATCCGGGTAGCTCTCATTCAGGGAGTCCAGCAAGGTCTGCACTTCGTCGGTGGTGACAGTTTCGGTGCCGGGCATCGAAATTTTCAGGGTCTGCTCCCCTGTCGCGACGTTCTCGCCGGTCTGCAGGGTCAGGCCGTTGCTGCCCAGCGCTTCGGAGGCGGTCTTCTGGACGGCAGACATCTCAAAGCTGTTCTCGTAGCTCAGGGTGATCATCGCACCACCGGTGAACTCGGTGTCCAGATGGACGCCCAGCACCACAGCGCAGAGGACGATAGCTGCCATCAGGCAGGCGGAGAAGGTCAGGAAGCGCTTGCGCAGGCCAACGAAGTTGACCTGCTTCTTCTCTGCCGGGATCTTGCCGGGAGCATCGGCACCGTAGAGGCGGGGGTCACGCAGAGCCTTGATAGCGGCAGCGCCCCGGATCATGGTACGGGTGGCGAAGGATACCGAACACGAAGTTGAGCAGCACGCCGGTGAGCAACGTGTAACCG
>ENA-OPYX01000517-OPYX01000517.1-human-gut-metagenome-genome-assembly--contig:-NODE-517-length-22627-cov-3.746889_pt1 | contig 22627 bp, 22 predicted proteins | sample MGYA00242639_ERZ504486 | MGnify/ENA primary metagenome ERZ504486 (study PRJEB26092, sample SAMD00036296) | human gut metagenome | host: Homo sapiens | study: EMG produced TPA metagenomics assembly of... | reverse complement strand
ATAAGACAATGTATTCTGATCAGGGATACCTGACACACACACTGCCGGTTGGCCAGATGTCAATTTTTAATGTAAAACTGCTCGTTTCCCTATGCTGGCTGATGCTCTCCCTGATCATTATGTTTGTATCGATCTTCGCCCTGGGCTGTGCGGCAAACAGAGGATTTTCCTTTGATGCAGATTTTGATATGCTCATGGTAGATTTCCAGAATCTGTTTGGCATGTCTCTCCATACGTTTAGCATTTATATGATTTTTGCCATGATCTTATCCTGCCTACAGTACCTTTTGATGGTATTTGCAAGCGGTTCTATCGGTCAGCTCTTTACAAAACATAAAGTAGGAGCTTCCATCGGTGCCGGAATCGTCTTTTACATGTCAGGTCAGATTGTATCCTCGATCATCCTGGTACTTACCGGATATTTTGGTGTCATGAACAACGTCAATGTTGTAACTTATAATGCCACTGAAAACGTTACATTCAGCACAACTGTTTCCTCTATGCTGTTTTCCGGATCGCTCTTTTCGATCATCGAATGTGTTGTTTTCTATATCGTGTGCATGGTTATCATCAAAAAACACCTTAATCTGGAATAACTGCAACATTTCATTTTCACAAAAATTGATTGCTAAACAGCCGCTCTGCTTTAAAAACGGAGCGGCTGTTTTTTATCCGGTTTTTATCCTTACCGAATACCTGTCCTCTTTCATGCTGTTGCCTGATGTATTTTCTTTTTTAACACTAAAAGACTTTCCCGCATCCACTCCACAAATTTCGACAGATACCGCAGAATGGACTCCGCTGCAACCGTAAATACCGCAGTCAGCATCATACACTGCCCTGAGATATCCCTGATTGCAAATAAGTGGCTGACAAATATCATGCAGAACAGCCAGCCGGCGACCATTCCAACCATCAGTACCCGGTGTCCGGCCGTCATCGGTTTTGCGATCTGATATAAGATCATAAATCCAACAATAGCAACAAGTATCGTACAGGATGTCGAAATGTCCTCTTCGTTCACACCAAATACCTGACAAAACAATACCAGACTGCTGACAGCAAAAAAATCGGTAAGTCCGGCAGGCAATGCCTTCAACAATACATTTGTCATAAAATGTCCCTGTATACGGTCTTTGTTTGGCTCTAATGCAAGCACAAAAGACGGAATTCCAATCGTAAACATACTGATCAGCGAAATCTGTGACGGTTCCAGTGGATAATTGATCATAGAGATCATGGAAAATACTGCAAGCAGCATGGAAAAAATATTTTTAACCAGGTATAAGCTTGCCGAGCGCTGGATATTATTTACCACTCTCCGCCCTTCCATCACTACAGAGGGCATCCTTGAAAAATCATTGTCCAAAAGAACAAGCTGTGCCACCTGCGATGCAGCCTCGCTTCCCGATGCCATTGCGATACTGCAGTCCGCATCTTTTAATGCCAGCACATCATTGACACCGTCACCCGTCATGGCAACCGTTCTTCCCTGTGCTTTCAGCGCTTCCACAAACTTTAACTTCTGATCAGGTGTCACCCTGCCAAAAATCTGATATTTTGCTACAGCCTGTGCGATACTCTCATCTGTTGTCAACGTGGATGCATCCACATAATTATCTGCGCCGCAGATTCCCGCTTTTTCCGCAATTTCAGCAACAGTCTTAGGGTTATCCCCGGAGATAACCTTGATCTCCACACCACGCTCTGTAAAATAGGAAAAGGTTTCCTTTGCTCCTTCCCGGATCGCATTTGTCAGCATGATAAACGCGATCGGCAATACTTTTTCCGTAAGCTGCTGTCCGTCTAAAATTCCCTCATATCTGCCATACACAAGGACACGATACCCTTTCTCACTATACGCTTCTATTCGGTCTTTGTACTCTGCATAATCCTCCCGAAGCACAAATTCAGGTGCCCCGATCACATAACTTTTTCCCTCTGAAATGATTCCACTGTACTTTGTCTTTGATGAAAATGCAAATACCTTTTCTGCTTTCTTTATCTTTGTTAAAGTATCCGGCTTAAAATATGTCTTTAATGCCTCCATTGTTGCATTATCGGCATCCATGTCTGCCGCAAACTCACCGATCATGCCCTTTATCTGCGCATGTTTTTGTTCCTGTTCCTCACCGCACTTTACATCGACATATACTTTCGTATCACCGTCTTTCTCATAAACTCTTTTCGTCAGGTCTTCTGCAAGAATAAACTGATCTACTTCCATCTCCGGCACTGTAATTGTTCCTGTCTTGTCCACACAAAGTACATCTACGCGGGCTAACGTTTCAATACATTTCATATCATGGATCAAAACCTGCTGCTTTGCCAGACGCATGGCACTTACCGCCATGGCAACGCTCGCTAACAGATAAAGTCCCTCCGGTATCATTCCAATGATCGCTGCGACCATACTTGTCACACTGTCCCGCAAAGGGGTTCCCGCATATACAAACTGCTGTATAAAAAGAACCACACCAATGGGAATGATCACAATACCGACTGCCTGCACCAGCCGGTTCAAAGAGCGGATCATCTCTGACTGTTCTCCCTCTTTCGTCTGTGTTGCACGGTGGGTAAGTTTTGATATATAAGACTCTTCCCCAACTTTTGTCAGCTGTGCCAGACAGCTGCCGGACACCACAAAGCTGCCGGACAGCAGTTCATCGCCATTTTTCTTTACAATTTCATCCGCTTCTCCGGTAAGGAGTGATTCATTCACATTTAACTGCCCTTCTAACACAACTGCATCCGCCGGTATCTGTCCGCCCGCAGAAAGCTCCACGATATCATCCATCACCAGTTCTTCTGCCGGTATTTCTTTTTTACTGCCCTCCCGGATTACCCGTGTTTTCGGACTGTTTAAGATAGACAGATCATCCAGAACCTTTTTCGAGCGGATCTCCTGCACGATTCCGATCAACGTATTTGCAACAATGATTGGAAGAAATGTCAGATCCCGGAAAGCACCAACGCCGATTAACAATAACGCGATCACTAAAAATATCAGGTTAAAATATGTAAATACGTTTGATTTTACGATCTCTTTTGTCGTCTTCGTCGCCGACTCTGCTTTTTTGTTCCAGAGTCCCTTTTCTTTCCGCTCCTCCACCTGCTGTGCGGTCAGTCCCCGGATCGTTTCTGTCTGTTCCAAGTTTGCATTTTCTGCCACTTCTTTTCCCGTCTGATTCTGTTTTTCGTTTTCTGCCACTTCTTTTCCCGTCTGATTCTGTTTTTCGTTTTCTGCCACTTCTTTTCCCGTCTGATTCTGTTTTTCGTTTTCTGCCATTTCTTTCTCTGTCTGGTTCACATTTTCCTCCATATAGCTATACCTCTTAGTATTCATCACTGTCACTCTGACTCATTTACAATTCATCATAACTTTGCTTACAAGTATAACCAATATTTTTGAAAAAAAGTAGGTTTTGGATAAGATTTAAGGAATATTTTAGATGTGTTAAGAAATTTTTATAAAAAAAAGTTTTTAAGAAAAAATGCCGGACATCAGCAGTTTCCACTGACTCCGGCATTTTTACCATCACTGGTCTATTATTTATTGCTCAGATATTCATCGATTCCCTTTGCGGCAGCTTTTCCTGCACCCATGGCAAGAATTACAGTTGCAGCTCCGGTTACGGCATCACCACCGGCAAATACACCGGCTTTTGAGGTAGCACCGTTTTCTTCCTCTGCGATGATACATTTTCTGCGGTTGATCTCAAGTCCCTTTGTAGTGGAAGAGATCAGCGGGTTCGGGGAAGTTCCAAGTGACATGATCACGGTATCTGCCTCGATCTCATACTCAGATCCCGGAATCTCTACCGGGCTTCTTCTTCCGGATGCATCCGGTTCACCGAGTTCCATCTTAATGACTTTCGCGCCTTTTACCCAGCCATTCTCATCTACAAGAATTTCTGTCGGGTTCTGGAGCAGATCAAAGATCACGCCCTCTTCTTTTGCATGATGTACTTCCTCCACACGCGCCGGAAGCTCTTCCTCGCCACGGCGGTATACGATATGTACCTCCGCGCCAAGTCTCTTTGCAGTTCTCGCAGCATCCATAGCAACGTTACCGCCGCCGACAACGATAACTTTCTTGCCTGCTTTGATCGGTGTATCATACTCATCTTTAAATGCCTTCATCAGGTTGTTTCTGGTCAGAAACTCATTTGCAGAAAATACACCCATTGCCTGCTCGCCAGGAATACCCATAAATCTTGGAAGTCCGGCACCGGAACCGATAAATACAGCCTCAAATCCCTCGTTTTCCATTAATTCATCGATTGTAACAGATTTTCCGATAACAACGTTTGTCTCGATCTTAACACCGAGTGCTTTTACATTTTCCACCTCAGCAGCAACAACCTTCTGTTTCGGAAGACGGAACTCCGGGATACCGTAAATCAGTACACCGCCTGCCTCATGAAGTGCCTCAAAGATTGTCACATCATAGCCAAGTTTTGCCAGATCTCCGGCACAGGTTAAACCTGCAGGGCCGGAACCGATGACTGCAACCTTATGTCCGTTTAATTTCTCTGCTTTTTTCGGTTTAATATCATTTTCTCTTGCCCAGTCGGCAACAAAACGCTCTAATTTACCGATTGCAACCGGTTCACCCTTGATTCCGCGGATACATTTTCCTTCACACTGGCTCTCCTGTGGGCAGACACGTCCGCAGACTGCCGGAAGTGCGGAAGACTGACTGATAATGTGATATGCCTCCTCAAAGTTTCCTTCCTTTACCTGTGCGATAAATGCCGGGATATTGATAGATACCGGACAACCCTTCATACACTGCGCATTTTTACAGTTTAAGCAGCGTGCTGCCTCAGCTTTTGCCTCTTCCTCGTTATATCCTAAACATACCTCTTCAAAGTTAGCCGCACGAACCTGTGGTTCCTGCTCGCGAACCGGTACTCTATTTAATACGTCCATTCTCTCTATCTCCTTTTCAAACGCTCAACCCTACTGACAGTTGCCACAGCCGCCGTGATGTGTATCACCTTCCTGCAGCTTTAACATCGCTCTTCCCTCTTCTGTCTTGTACTGTGCCTGACGTTTCATCGCCTGGTCAAAATCAACCTGATGCCCGTCAAACTCCGGTCCGTCCACGCAGGCAAATTTTACTTCCCCGCCTACTATCAGACGACATGCACCGCACATTCCGGTTCCGTCTACCATGATCGGGTTCATGGAAACAACGGTCGGAATTCCAAGCTCTTTTGTCAGCTTACATACGAATTTCATCATGATCATCGGTCCGATCGCTACACAGTGATCATAGCGTTTTCCTGCATCCCAGAGTTCCTGTAACTGATTAGTTCCCATACCGTGGAATCCATAAGAACCATCATCGGTCGTCACATAGAGATTTGTCGCAACTTCTTTCATCTGGTCTACTAAGATCAACAGATCTTTTGTCTTAGATCCCATGATCACATCACAGTCCACACCGTGCTCATGCAGCCATTTTACCTGCGGATATACCGGTGCTGTACCAACACCTCCGGCAACGAAAAGGATCTTCTTTTTCTTTAATTCTTCAATATCTTCGTCAATCAGGTCAGACGCACATCCAAGCGGGCCTACAAAATCCTGGAATGCATCTCCTTCCTGTAAATATGCCATACGCTCTGTAGATGCTCCGACAGTCTGGAATACGATCGTGATCGTACCTGCTTCCCTGTCATAATCACAAATGGTAAGCGGAATACGCTCGCCCTCCTCATCAATCTTTACAATTACAAACTGCCCCGGCTCACAGTACTGTGCCACACGAGGTGCTTTGACATCCATAAGATAAATCTTATCTGCCAGTTTTTCTCTTCTTACGATTGGATACATGGTCTCCTCCTAACATTTTTATATACATCAACATGCCCGTCAAAGTATTTATTTTCATACTTTAACATAATAAAGGAAAACACGTTAAATTTCAACGGCTTTCCTCTATTTTTTCTCAATTAGTTCTGTTTTTTCTCAAATTATTACTGCCAGATCCTGCAAAAAATCCTATTTTTCCCTTATTCTGCCTGTGAAAACAGGATCCTGTTGTTGACTAACCATCATTCCACCTGCGAAAACAGGATCCTGTCATTGTCCAAACGCTTTCCGGCACAGACCGCAAACTGCTCTAACAGATCCTCCACCGTCATGCCCGCACGTTTTTCTCCGCTCACATCTAAGATGATATTTCCGGAATCCATCATCAGGGTACGGTTTCCAAGTTCTAATGCCTGGTGCATATTGTGGGTTACCATAAGGCAGGTGATCTTTCTCTCTGCAACGATCTGTCTGGTCAGGTCGAGCACTTTTTTTGCGGTTGCCGGATCCAATGCCGCCGTATGCTCATCTAACAGCAGGATCTTTGGTGTGACCATCGTCGCCATAAGAAGCGTCAGTGCCTGGCGCTGTCCTCCGGAAAGGAGTCCTACCGGCTGCTTCATACGATCCTCTAATCCCATATCAAGCAGTGCAAGGTGCTCCCTGAATTTTGCTTTATCCGCCGCATTGATACGGCTGAAATATGCATTTTTTGAGGTTTTGGCGCGAAGATAGGCAAGTGCCATATTTTCCTCGATCGTCATATGCGGCGCGGTTCCCTTTAAAGGATCCTGAAACAAATGACCAATCACCTTGCTCCGCACATGTTCTTTCTGGTAAGTGATATCCTCCCCATCTAACACAATAAGTCCCCGGTCGATAAAAAATGCTCCGGTGATTGCATTAAATAATGTAGATTTACCTGCTCCATTGCTTCCGATAATTGTTGCAAAGTCGCCATCCTTCAATTCCAGATTCAGATTTTTTAATGCGCATTTTTCATTGACAGTTCCCGGATTGAAGGTCTTGCTGACATTTTTCATAATTAACATCACGGTTCCTCCTTCTTCTGGTTCTGTTTCTGGATCTGTTCCATATATAACTGGTTTTCTGCCTTTGCAAGGCGGCGCTGTTTCATAAACGCTGCCTGCTTTTTCAGATAAGGCAGTGCGATCGCAAATGCAACGATAAGTGATGATACCAGTTTTAAACATTCTGCCGGAACATTTAATCTTAAAGCAATCGCTACGATAAAGCGGTACAGGCAGCTTCCTAATACCACGCCGATCACACGCTTTAACACACCGCCTTTTCCGATGATCGACTCCCCGATGATCAGACTCGCAAGTGCGATCGTTACCATTCCCGTTCCAAGATTGATATCACAGGATTTCTGATACTGTGCGAGCAGTCCGCCGGAAAGTCCGGTCATGGCATTTGCAACACAAAGTCCGATCGTGATCATAAGTCCGGTATTGATACTTGATGCCCTTACCATATCCGGGTTATCGCCGGTCGCACGGATGGAAAGTCCCAGTCTCGTATTTAAAAACCATGCCAGTATCACACCGACAATCACAACAAATACAGCTGCAACGATCAGTTTATACCAGGTTCCCCCGATATGATCTTTCGCCCATGAAAAAAACCGTGTCACAGGAAAAAAGATTGATATTGGATGCAAAACCCATCACCGCAATGTTGATCGTGTATAATCCTGTATTTACGATGATTCCAGCTAAGATGGCTGAATACCCATTCTGGTCTGTAAAAATGCAGTAACGAATCCCGATACAACTCCTGCTGCTGCCGCCGCAAACAGTCCTAACACCGGATGTCCGGCAAGCGTCACCGTCGCACAGACTGCGCAGCCTAATGTAAAGCAGCCGTCTGTTGACAGATCCGCGATATCTAATATGGAAAATGATACAAATAATGCAAGCGCAACCAGTGCATAGATAAATCCAAGTTCTAATGCGCTCTGTACAATGGAAAGTGTAATGATCGAACCCATAATCCCCTCCGGTTCCGTTTCTCTTCTATTCCGCTTTTATTCAAATTCTTCTGCGGTTGTAACTTCTTTTAATTCCTCACACATATCTTTAAATACACTGTCATCAATGCCAACAGCTGCAGCTGTCTCCGTGTTGACAGTCACGATACCACTGTCTAATGTGCGGACTGCTGTTGCTGCAGGATCAGCACCATTTACAAGGATGTCTGCTGCCATATCTGCCGTTGCAGTTCCAAGCTCTGTATAATTGACGCCATATCCTAAGAATGCTCCGTTTAACGCGAAGGAATCAGCTCCTGTATAGTGCGGGATCTTTGCATCTGCAAACTTTTCAAAGATTGCAAGCTCGGCTGTCATGATTGTGTTATCGGTCGGTGTGAATACTGCATCTACCCCTTCTGCCACAAGCGCATCTGCTGCTGCAGATACCTCTGCATTGGTGGTTCCTGTCTTTTCAATATATTCAATACCGTTTTCCTCACAGTAAGCGATTGCATCTGCAACCGGCACTTTTGAGGAATCCTGGCTCTTATCATATAACAGTCCGATTTTCTTTACATCCGGGTTGGCTGCCGTGATCAGTTTCATAACAGCCGTGGTGTCAAGTGCATCGGATGTGCCTGTGATATTTGCACCAGGTGCATTTAAATCTGCGACAAGTCCTGCGCTGACCGGATCTGATACTGCGGAGAATACAACCGGGATCTGATTGTCCTCTGTCGCATTCTGCATGATCATGGCTGCCGGTGTTGCGATCGGGATGATCACATCCACTTTTTCTGCAACCAGATCCGTTGCGATCTGATTTAAGGTAGAGGAATCTGCCTGACCATTATAGGTATAATCTGCATAATCGAATGTCACACCAAGTTCTGCACCTTTTGCATCAAGCTCTGCCTCGATCGCCTTCTCGATCTGGTTTAAGGAAGCATCATCTACATACTGGACGATACCAACTTTATATACCGTGCCATCTGCATTGGCGATCTCTGTCACATCCGCATTGGCATTCTCTTTTATTTCTGCGGTATTTGCATTATTCTGTGCATTTGTGTCTGTTTTCGCATTATTTCCCGTGCTGTTTCCACATCCACCAAGCACACCTGCTGTCATTGCCATCATTAATACTGCTGCCATCATTTTTCTTTTCATTTCTTTCCCCTTTCTGCGTCGTTCTCTGCGCATTACAGGTTTGTGCATAAGCACAAATCCTGTGTGCGAAAAATTCTATTTTTCGCACTTGTTCCCTCCAGATTTTAAATTTGGAAAAAGCCGTTTCGAGAGGTGGAATTCGTCATCATGCAAACTTTCGTTTACAATGTAAATGAATTTTACATTAAAAAACCGCCTCAGGTTCTTGCCTGAGACGGTAATAGTATCTATTATCGCGGTACCACTCATATTGACTGAAAAGTCCACTCACTTCATGTACAACCATACATGCCGGATGGGTAACGGGTCCGGTTCCCGGCGGCGCCTACTAAATTCTGTTCAGGCCGCCCTCAAAAGTCCATTCAGCAAATCCATCCATACTGCAATCCCACCACCTGCAGCTCTCTGTAATATCAAAAAATGCTTACTACTCTTTCTCAACGGTTTTTCTTTATGGGTATACTTTAATATATTAAAGTGATTTTGTCAACACGTTTTTTATTTTCTTTTTTATTTTCTTTTTTCTCACACGGATTCATGTTATAATGTTGATGTATTATCCCATATAACTCCATAAATATAATTATGGGCTGGGAAATCCATATTTTTATTCAAAAGAAAAGTGGTATTTACCACGGAATGGAGGATTTTATAATGTATAAATTTACAGACGACTATTTAATTGGAATTGACGAGATTGATAATGAGCATCGTCGGTTATTTCAGATGATAAATGAAGCGATTGACCTTTCAAAAGAAAGTTCAGATATCTCTGTTATCTCCAAGAATCTGGTTTCCGGATTGAAAAATTACGCTGCAACACATTTCGCCCATGAGGAAGCTTACATGGAGCATATTCATGATCCTGAGCTTCCGATCCAAAAAAAAGAACATGAAGCATTTACAAAAAAAAGTCAACACTTTTGCTCTGGATACTTCTTCCCCGGAAGCAGCAAGGCAATCCCTAAACGACCTGCTGGCTTATCTGGCTCGCTGGTTATACCGGCATATCTTAAGCAGTGATACGATGATCGGAAAAATGTCTTCTATTTCTGCTGATGAAGAAGATCCATTTGCATTTTGCGAAAAATACAAAACCGGCGTTGAGTTAATTGATACTGAGCACCGACGGCTGTTTGAGATCATTCACGATACCAACGATCTGATTCACGCAGAACTTCTGCATGACAAATATGATGAGATCATGCACCTGCTTGTAGAATTAAAAGACTATACAGAATTTCATTTCCGTGATGAAGAAAATCTCATGGAACGCATCCATTATCCGGAAATCAGTGCTCAGAAACGTGCACATACTGCCTTCGTGGAACGTCTTGTTGAGGTTGATTTAACAGATTTGGACGAAATGGATGACAATCAGCAGGAATATCTGATTGACCTGATCAATTTTTTGTCCGGCTGGCTGATCAATCATATCTTAGGTTCCGATAAAAAGATTGGTGAGTATATGCGTGAACATGGAATCAAGGAAGAATAGGCTCAAAGAAAAACAAGAACACAAAAAATAATATCTGATTACTAAAAATTTTAAAAGGACAGAAACTGGATTCTTCGGATTCCAACTTCTGTCCTTTTCCTATGCATCTATTTGTTACTGTTCACATCTCCAAGTGTGACCAGCAGCGATTATTCTTCCCAGCTTACACATGCAGAACATATCCGGTTTACGAGAAATATACCAGCTCATCTTCCGGTTTTTCTGCCGGTTCGATGGATACCGGATAAAGTACCGGTCCTTTTCCCTTATACTCTCTCGCAAATTCCACATGCACTTCCGCAGTGATATTGATCCAGGATTTGTGCGGGATCTTGTCCTCATCCGCATATTTACACTTAAATCCGATAAATGTCACATCCTCGATGCAGACATGTCATCGCAAAACGTCCCGGCACAAACACTCCTTTTTTAAGTTTTTCCGGATTGTATACCAATGCCAGGAAAGATACTTTTTTGCCCTCATATTTTTTCGGATTATCCATACAGTCCATGTACCAGATTGCATAGTCTGCATCGGTGATCTCGATCACATCCGCAGAAAGATCAAACGGAAGTTCCTCCGGACGTTCATCCAAGCTGCCGTCCTCACGCTCGAAGACGAGCTGTGCCTTGCGGTTCTGTGCCTTGACATTACGGCGGCATTTGCCTTTGTCCGTGCTGTCATCACAGCGGTTAAAGATCACGACATCTGCCTGAAATAACTGCTCCATTACCATGGTACGCATATTTGCAAGATACATGTCAAACGTTGTCGCATCCACAGTCGCTAACTGCTGTACGATCACCCAGTGTTTCGGGAGTTCCATATCCATCAGTGTTCCCATTCCCCAGGTACCATTGTATTCGATAAACACCTGCTCCGGCAGATATTCCGCCTGCACTTTGTTTAAAAACTCTTCGGTAAAATCCTCTTCATTTTCTACCATGACAAGTCTGGCGTTGAGTTTTTTTTAACTCCTCCTCGTCATATTCGACATCTCCGTCCTCACAGCAGATCACAACACTTCTTCCACCCTCAGTGAAACCATCATCAAATAACGTCTCCTTCACCAGAGTCGTCTTGCCGCTGTCCATAAAACCGGTAAATAAATATACTGGTATTTCGTTCATATAAATCTCCATTCCTGAGTAACTTTTTCCCGCTTTTACGCGATTCCAAACAGTTCCTCTAATCTGTGTTCGTCAATATGTGTACCAATCACACAGAGTCTTCCGGTATAATCTGGCTCTCCCTCACGGATCTCGTACTCACCCGGAACCATGTCAAAGTAGATCCAGGAACCATTCACATCGGCTACCATACCTTTTGCACGAAGGATCTCGCCGTAGTCGTCTGTCTCGCAGAGTGTCTTTAACACTTCCTCAATCTGCTCTTTTGTAAACTTATGAGGTGTCTCCTTGCCCCAGCTTGTAAATACCTCATCTGCATGATGATGGTGATGATGATCATGGCAGCCGCAGGTGCAGTTCTCGTCATGCTCCTCATGATCGTGGTCGTGATCATGGTCATGGTGATGTTCATGTTCTTCGTGATCATGGTCGTGATCATGGCAGCCACAGGTGCAGTTCTCGTCATGCTCCTCGTGGTCGTGGTCATGATGATGCTCATGCTCATGTTCTAAAGCTTCCTCTTTTGCATGCTGCTCTGCGAGAAGTTTTACTTCCAGAGAGTCCTGTCCCTCCACTACTTTTAAGATCTGTTCGCCTTTGATCTCATCCCATGGAGTTGTGATAACAGCAGCTTTCGGATTTAATGCCTGGATCTGTTTTACACACAGCTCTAACTGCTCTGGTGTTGCCTTCTGGCTTCTGCTTAAGACAACCGTTGTCGCATATTCGATCTGGTTGTTGAAAAATTCACCAAATGCTTTCATCTGTTTGCTTGCCTTTAATGCATTTACAACCGTGATCAGTCCGTTTAATTTGACATCCTCGTCTTTTTCCACGTCGATGACAGATTTCATAACATCGGATAATTTACCAACACCGGACGGCTCGATCAAAATACGGTCCGGATGGAACTTCTCGATGACTTCATGTAAGTTTTTACCAAAATCGCCTACTAAGGAACAGCAGATGCATCCGGAATTCATCTCTGTGATCTCAATTCCTGCATCCTTTAAAAATCCTCCGTCAATGCCGACTTCACCAAATTCGTTCTCAATCAGAACGATCTTCTCGCCCTTAAAAACTTCCTCGATCATTTTTTAATAAATGTTGTTTTTCCGGTCTCCAAGGAAACCAGATATAATATCAATTTTTGTCATTGTCTTATCTCTCCCTTCACAAACACTACTATTTTACTCTAGTTTTTCCTCTTTTGCAAATTTTTGCATGGATTTCATGAAACTTTTATATTTTACGCTATACACTTCTCTTCTACACAGCACTCTTATTTATGAAACTGCATCTGATACAGTTTTTCATACACACCGCCTTTTTCTAACAGTTCCTCATGCGTTCCTTCCTCCGCAATGCCCTCCTCCGTCAAAACCAGGATTCGCTGTGCATTTTTGATTGTGGAAAGCCGGTGTGCGATCACAAATGTTGTACGATTCTTTGCCAGTTTTTCCAGAGAATCCTGCACGACTTTCTCACTTTCATTGTCAAGTGCACTCGTCGCCTCATCAAAGATCAGGATCGGTGGATTCTTTAAAAATACCCTTGCAATGGACAAACGCTGTTTCTGCCCGCCGGAAAGCTTGATTCCCCGCTGTCCGATATCTGTTTCATACCCATTTGGCAGCGACATGATAAAATCGTGTGCATTGGCATTTTTCGCCGCTTCAATCACTTCCTCACGTGTTGCATCCGGTTTTCCATAACGGATATTATCAAAAACGGTTCCGACAAACAGATACACATCCTGCTGTACGATACCGATATGGTCGCGCAGGCTCTTTAACCTGATATCCCGGACATCGCAGCCATCAATCTTAACTGCTCCTGCCGTCACATCATAAAACCTCGGAATCAGTGAACACAGTGTACTCTTTCCGGCTCCTGACGACCCCACAAGTGCCATATAAGCCCCCGCCGGAACGTTCAGGTTAATATGATTTAACACACATTCCGTATTTTCCTCATACTGGAAAGATACATCCTCAAAGCTGATATCGCCTTTGACATTGACCAGCTCTTTTGCATCCTCTTTATCTGCAATATCCGGTTCGATCGCCATGATCTCCTGAAAACGTTCAAACCCGGTATATCCGTTCTGAAACTGTTCCGTAAAATCAATCAGTGTCCGCACCGGCTCTGTAAACACGCTGATATAAAGCAAAAATGTGACCAGATCACTGATATCCACACTTCCCTTTGCGATCAGAATGACACCCGCAAGTATGACATTTACCTGGATCAGGGTCGTAAAAGTACCAAGTCCTGCCGAGAAACTTCCCATATAATAATAACTGTTCTTTTTTGCGCGCAGAAAGCCTTCGTTTCCCTGACGGAATTTTTCTTTTTCGATATCCTCATTCGCAAATGACTTTACCACACGGATCCCGGACAAATTATCCTCGATCTGTGCATTGATATCGGCGATCCGCTCGCGGTTGCTGCGAAACGCACGGCGCATTTTTCCGTTCATGTAATAGGCAAACAGAAACATGAACGGCAGCACTGCAAATGCGGCAAGTGCAAGTGCCGGTTTAATACTCATTAAGATCACGAACGCACCAATAATTTTGATCAGGGAAAGGATAATGTTTTCCGGTCCATGGTGCATCAGTTCTGTGATATCAAATAAATCCGTCGTAATACGGGACATCAGCTGCCCAACCTTCTGATCATCATAAAAGGAAAATGACAGCTTCTGAAAATGTGCAAAAATCTCCGCACGCATGTCATACTCGATCTTAGCGCCCATCACATGCCCCTGATTTGCAATAAAAAAACGGCTGTAACAGTCTACCGCCACCAGTGCGAATAACATAAGCGCAATCCAACGGATCTGTCCTAAAATCGCCTGCGGTTCCATATAGATTAATGTAGATGTCACATAACGGATCACAAGCGGGATCACAAGCGCGACCGCCGCAGATACCGTTGCAAAAAACATATCTGCCCAGAACACTCCCAGATACGGCTTATAATATGTAAATCATCTTTTTCAGGTTTTTACTCATAGTATTTCCTCCATTTCCAACATCTTTTATTTTATCTATCCTGTCCCAAAAGTCAAGAATATGTGCTATACTAAAAGAAGCACACAGTGACATTGAGACTGCCAAAGTGCGATCCAATGTCAAATACGATAAAAAGGAGTACATGTATGGATACAATCAAAAGCAAATACCATGAAACACTTGCTGCAACAGTGATCAAAAACCTTGAAAAACGCCAGATGGAAGGCTACTACTGCCCGACCGTAGAAGACGCAGAAAAACTTGCATTTTCATTCTTAAAAGACGGGCAGACCGTATCTTTCGGCGGCTCCATGACCTTAGAGGAGACCGGCATGCTGACAGCGCTCCGCCATGATCCTTCCATCCATCTGATCGACCGCTCAACCGCAAAAACACCGGATGAAACAAAAAAAATGTATCACGACGCTCTTTCCAGCGACGTATATTTTATGAGTACCAATGCAATCACAACCGGTGGCGAGCTTGTCAACATCGATGGAACCGGAAACCGTGTTGCCGCACTGATCTATGGTCCGGAAACTGTTGTTATTTTAGCTGGAATGAATAAAATTGCCGCAAATGTAGACGAGGCCCTGAGCCGTGTACATAATGTTGCCACAGCACAAAACTGTATCCGTCTTGACAAAAAAACACCTTGTGCCATAACCGGTGCCTGCGCAGACTGTCTTTCTCCGGACTGTATCTGTAATCAGGTTGTCATCACCAGAAGAAGTGGAATCAAAGGACGTATCAAAGTACTTTTGATTGGAGAATCTTTCGGTTATTAATTAAAAAAGAACCGTGAAAATATGAATTTTTCAGTTTGTTAACTGTTTTTCATATTTTACGGTTCCTTTTTTCGTATCTTTTCAAAATAATTTCCCATGGCTGCTATTTCTTTTTTGCAACCATTTTACAACCATACTCTTCGGTCTCCGGATTGCTGTTCTGCTTACGAACCACTTTATACTCATAACGCATTCCTGAATCAGTTACATCCATATAAAGCTGTAGCTGCATTCCAACGTCCAGACAGCCGGAAATTCCTTTAAACAGTACACCATTTGCGCTCATATTTTGATGGTAACCGGTATCGGCTTATGGAGCGTTATCATGTTATTTTTTATCCTGACACCTTCGATCTTGCCAGATGCTTCAATCTCATAACGCTCAAATTTTCTGCCTTTTTTCTGTTCTTCATCGTATAGCGCAATCGACATTTCGTTTGCGATCACCGCCCCCTGTACGGTACCTAAATAAGAATATATTTTGTTCTCCAGAAAAACAAGCAGTCCCACTGGTTCTTTCGGGCGATATGCCATCGCACTCGCCCGCACTTTGATGATATTTGTCAGCAGATTATGACCAAGAATTACCGTGTCTGCAAGTACACTGATTTTTTTTCTGTTCACGGATAATTACCCGGCAGTTTTTTAAATTAATCATAAAATATCATCTCCATTCTACTCATTTCGTATATTCTGTCTCTATCTTAAATTCGTATTTCATACATCTTTTCTCTTATTATAAACATATTTATGCATTTCTGCAATACTATGCCCTTTGCTCCACGATATTTCTAAAGATTATCCACCTTACGAATAGACTTATTATCGCAATAAATATATCTGGTAAATAACCTCACTCAGAGAAAAAAAATGACTACCACACATGCGGTAGTCTTTTTGCACTACTAACTAATTATTAGTTGTATTTTCTTTTTCTAGCTGCTTCAGATTTTTCTTACGTTTTACGCTTGGTTTTCTCGTAGTGTTCTCTTTTACGAATCTCCTGCTGGATACCTGCTTTTGCGCAGTTTCTCTTGAAACGACGTAAAGCGCTATCTAAAGTCTCGTTTTCTTTTACAATTACACTAGACATTATCTCACACCTAACCTCCCTCCAGTTGCGTATTGTGCATATTCAACTGTTTGGGTAATATTTATTGCACTATATAGCATTATAACATATTTTCCCGGTTCGTCAACCTATTTTTGAAATAATTTCAGATTTTTATTTGAAATTATTTTACGGTAATCTGAACTTTAACAGTTTTCCCATTCGCTGTGACAAGAATGGTTGTCTTTCCTTTCCGAATGCCCCGGACAACACCTTTACTGTTTACTGTAGCGACTTTCTTGTTCTTAGACTGATATGTTATTTTTGTTTTTGGCATTGCAGTGGCTTTGATCGTCGCTTTTTTACCCTTTTTTATAGTAAGCGATGTCTTAGTCACATCCAATGTTTTTCCTGAGAATGAAACAACTGCAGGTGTATATTCCTTTTCTGATCTGTTAAGATAATACCAGCAACCACTGTTTTTTCCATTCTCATAATTTTGCTTTACAACTGATTTCTTATCTACAGTAAGTGTCACATCATCAACATAAATACTTCCCTTATATGCCTTATTAAAACCAGAGATGAACAGATGTCCATACACACTTCCCTTTGATGCAGAAATCCTGTCACAGTTATCCAATGATATTTTCACATTGACAACATAAAAATCACCATATTTTTTTACTTCTTTCGAATTCTTATCATAAGAATATCCTTCTTTCGAAGACTGTGCCATTCCGGCATATGTATCGCCATTTTTGCCTGTAAAAAAATTAACTGCAGGTTTTACCCATATTCTTCCAGTTTTCATATAAACGGCTGGCACATAAATTTTTGTCTGAAATACATAAGTCTTTCCAAAAGTAAATTTTTTTATTGGAAATCAGGCTCTTTATATATATCCCGCTGTCATCTCCACTTGCTGCATTCCTGGCAAAATCAACATTTATCTCTAATGCTTTTGTTTTCGCAGCAGCGATTACTTCACTGCTTTCACCTGCAAAAATAAACGTAAACATCATTGCAAATGCCATAACCACAGCAATCATCTTTTCCTTTATTTTCATCTGCATTTTCTCTCCTCTGTATTAAACAAACATTTAACGCAGTTTAAAACGCTCTACAAGGCCCTCTAAGGAATCTGCTTCTGCAGAAAGTTCTTCACTGGTAGCAGATGTTTCTTCCGATGCTGCAGAGTTGCTCTGGATTGCGTCGCTGATTTGTTTCGTGCTGTCTTCGATCTCTTTTACAAAGGCTGCCTCACGATCAGATGCCGTACGGATCGTTGCTACCTCACCCACAATAGCATCCAGTTCGTTCAGAACATCCGTCAGAGATTCTGCCGTCTGCTGTGTCACCTGATTACCGTGTTCTACTTCATTCTGGTTCTCTGTCAAAAGCTGTTTTGACGTATCTGCAGAATTTGCACTGCTCTCAGCAAGCATACGGATCTGCTCTGCAACAACTGCAAATCCTTTTCCTGCCTCACCTGCTCTTGCTGCCTCAATAGATGCATTTAAGGACAACAGATTTGTCTGTGATGCAATACTCTCAATTTCTTCGATAACCTGTCCGATTTCCTTGGATGTCACGGAAATACGCTCCATTGCCTCTGTCAGTTCTGTCATCTTCTGCTGGCTTACCGCTGCTGTTGTTCCAACGTCTTTCGCTTTATCATGTACAATATCAATCGACTTACTTGTTCCAAGAATCTGTTCTGTGATTTCTGAAACGCTCTGTGCTAAAGAATCAACGGCCACTGCCTGATCCGTTGCATTTTTGGCAAGATCCTGTGCGCTGACTGCAAGCTGGTCGGATCCCTGTGCCACCTGATTCGAAGATTCACGGATTGATTTTAAAGCATCACTAACATGTTCTGTTGTTGCAATCAGTTTTGCATGCACCGTATCAAATTCTCCCACATAAGCATCCCTGCATCCGGATTTTACCGTATAATCACCTTTTGCAAATGCATCCAGAATATGATTAAGATCTCCTATAATCCGTTGCAGCGTAGTTGCTGTTTTGCGAAAATCTTCTGCAAGTTCTCCGATCTCATCCTCCGACTGATAAGCAATTTCAATATCAAGTTCTCCACCAGAGATTTTTTCTGCCACACTGCTTAGTTCCCTGACCGGTTCTACAATATAGTGTATCAGCATCTTAGCCCGTTTCAATGTTGCCAGAATACTGCAGACTGTTATAATCGCAAGCACAACAATACCTCCGGCAAGCACAAAATACTCTGTTGCAGACGGAACAATTTTTACTGCAAACATTAAAAATACTGCAAACGCCACGCTGACCACATATAAAACTATGATCATTTCAAAGCTTCCGTTTACCTTTTCTTTAATACTCTTATTTTTAAATTCCATTTCTTTATCCATCTTTTGCCTCCATAGCTAAAAAGCTGTCATCTTCCGTGATTCTTCAGTTGCGGGACAATCATGCTAAACAGCTTTTAGGAAAGCTGTGCCTCAAGTGCTGTTTTTGCCTCTGCGATCGCCTCCAAAATACCAGCCGGATTTTTTGCCTCCCGCCTGTGCCATATTTGGACGTCCGCCGCCGCCACCGCCGACTTTGCCGGCAATGCTCTTGATCAGGTTTCCTGCATGCGCTCCCTGTTTCATTGCTGCATCAGTTGCCATAACGATCAGATTTACTTTTCCTTCACAGGAAGAAGCAAGTACGATCACACCTTCACCAAGCTGTTCTTTTAACTGGTCTCCAAGATCACGCAGACCGTTCATATCTACACCGTCTACGGCAGAAGCAAGTAATTTCACACCTTTTACTTCCACAATCTGATCCATGACATCTCCAAGCGCCTCTTTTGCTGCTTTGCTCTTTAAGGACTCGTTTTCGCTGGTCAGTGCTTTGATCTCTGCCTGCATATGCTCGATTTTCTCTGTTAATGTCGCCGGTGTTGCCTTTGCCGCTTTCGCTGCCTCTAAAAGTTCTTTCTCTAAATTGCGATAGTAAGCAAATACGTTGTCTCCGGTCAGTGCCTCGATTCTGCGGACGCCTGCTGCAACACCATTTTCAGAGATGATCTTGAATGCTGCTATTTCGGATGTATTCTTTACATGAGTACCACCACAGAATTCTTTGGAAAAATCTCCCATGGATACCACACGGACAGTCTCACCGTATTTTTCGCCAAATAACGCCATGGCTCCTGTCTTTTTCGCCTCATCTACAGTCATCACATCTGTGCGTACCGGAATTGCCTCTGCGATCTTATCATTGACGATCTTTTCTACTTTTTCAAGTTCCTCCGGTGTCATGGCTGCAAAATGACTGAAATCGAAACGGGTACGCTCGCCATCCTGATAGGAGCCTGCCTGCTCTACGTGGGTTCCTAATACTTCACGCAATGCTTTCTGCAGTAAATGTGTTGCGGAATGGTTCTTACAGATCTTTGCACGGAGTGCTGCATCTACCGAAAGATCTGCCTCATCTCCTGTTTTCATCATACCGGAGATCATCTTTCCGACATGTCCTACTTTTCCGCCAAGTAATTTGATCGTATCCTCTACCTGGAATTCTCCGGCTGCAGTGCGGATGATACCCTTATCTCCCTGCTGTCCACCCATGGTAGCATAGAATGGAGTCTGTTCTACGATCACGGTTCCAACCTCTCCATCAGATAATGCCTCAACGATCTCCGTCTCTGTGGTAAGTACGGTAATTTTTGACTTGCAGTTTAAGGAATCATAGCCTACAAACTCTGTGGTAACAGAAGGATCGACAGACTCATATACTGTCTCATCAGCGCCCATGTAGTTTGTCACTTTGCGGGCTTTTCTCGCTGTGGTACGCTGTACTTCCATCGCCTTTTTGAATCCCTCTTCATCGACAGAAAATCCTTTTTCTTCGAGGATCTCCTGTGTCAGATCCATCGGGAATCCATAAGTATCATAAAGTTTAAATGCATTCTCACCGGAAAGAACCTTTACGCCGTCTGCTTCCATCTGTTTTTCCATATCAGAAAGGATGGAAAGTCCCTGATCGATCGTTTTTCCCAAAATTTTTCTTCTTCCTGGGATAATACTTTAAAGATAAAATCTTTTTTCTCTTCAAGTTCCGGATAACCATCCTTACTCTCATTGATTACGGTGGCAGCCAGTTTTGCCATGAAGATACCATCAATGCCAAGCATTCTTCCGTGTCTTGCCGCGCGGCGGATGATACGGCGGAGCACATAGCCGCGTCCCTCATTTGAAGGCATGATACCATCTGAGATCATAAACGTTGCAGAACGGATATGATCGGTAATCAGACGGATGGACACATCATCTAATGCATCTACCTGATACTTTTTGCCGGACATCTCACATACCTTGTCGCGGATCGCTTTCATGGTATCAATATCAAATACGGAATCTACATCCTGCATCACAACAGCCAGACGCTCTAATCCCATACCGGTATCAATGTTTTTTCTGCGCAAGCTCTGTGTAACCGCCCTTACCGTCGCCCTCGAACTGGGTAAATACGTTGTTCCATACCTCCATGTAACGGTCACAGTCACAGCCTACTTTACAGTCCGGGCTGCCACAGCCATATTTCTCTCCACGGTCATAGTAGATCTCTGAACAAGGACCGCAAGGACCTGCGCCATGCTCCCAGAAGTTATCACATTCTCCGGTCTCCGGATCACGGTAAAATCTTGTGATCCTCTCTGCCGGAACACCTACTTCTTTGTTCCAGATCTCGAATGCCTCATCATCCTCTCCGTAAATAGACGGATACAGCCTGTCCTCTTCAAGACCGAGAACCTGTGTTAAAAATTCCCATGACCAGTGGATTGCTTCATGTTTAAAGTAATCACCAAATGAGAAATTACCAAGCATCTCAAAAAATGTCAGATGACGCGCTGTCTTACCAACATTCTCAATATCGCCGGTACGGATACACTTCTGACATGTGGTCACTCTTCTCCTCGGCGGTATTTCCTGACCTGTGAAATATGGCTTAAGCGGTGCCATACCTGCATTGATCAATAGTAAACTGTTATCATTGTGTGGTACCAATGAAAAACTCTTCATCGCAAGATGTCCCTTGCTCTCAAAAAAACTCAAGATACATTCTGCGCAATTCATTTTCTCCGTAAAACTTCTTCACGACAAGTTCCTCCAACGTTGTATAAATTATTTCATGCCCTGTCTTTTTGCAGGGTCACGACGGCATTATTCTTTTCCGGCATTTCCGGAAGCTGCAGTGTCTTTTTTCGCTTTGCTTTTCTCTGCCCATTTTCTGCCAGCAAATACTCCAGCAACTGCAACAGCTGCAAGAATTACCATTATTAACACATAATGTACAAACCATCCAAATACTGCCATAAATACCCCTGCCTTTCTATCTTCTATAACTTATTCAGTATAACGCACTTTTTTCCTATGCGTCAAGCGTTAACATGTTACTATTCACTCGTACCTCGTTCCAGTAACGGATTTTGCCGATGCTTCGCATTCCAAATCGGCAAAATCTGCTGCCACCACTGTATCATACGGCATTTTCAGTTCAGAAAATGCCTGCCTGTGAACAGTAGCGTTAACACTACTGTTCCTCAATCAGGAAAACCTGATTTTCATGTGTGATTTCCACCACACGCTCCGCCATCCCCGGATTCCATATTTTATTCTTATAAACCGGGATGTGGGAATAATCCTGCCACATATGCATCGGGAACACATATTCCGCGGATGTAGTCTCCAAAAAATAATCCATTCCGAGTTCCTGATCTGCGCCCTGTCGCGGATCCATCGGAACAAATGCAAGATTGATTGGTTTTCCCGCCAGTTTTTTGATCTGTGTCCGGTATTCCCTGCGCATCCTGCCGTTGATCAGATCTCCCGCCCCTTCCCATGTCCAGTCATTCAAATCTCCTGCATGGAAAAAAAGTTGCCCCTCGTGTTTCCACATAAAATGCAACACCTGCATCCGTTGACCGCAGTGTCTCGATCTTCACATCATCCACCTGATAATTTTTCGCCTGCCGAAACATAAGTGATCTTCTCTCTGATATCATCCGGGAATCCATGTTTCTGTAAAAAATGCGGGCTCAATTTTACAGTCATTTTGAAAGTATATAGTGATAGTTTTTATAATTTTTCTGCCCAGTGCAGCACATCCATATCA